>Ga0315336_1003301_pt1 | contig 21834 bp, 18 predicted proteins | sample ASW5metaG_FD_204512 | JGI IMG/M metagenome (GOLD analysis project Ga0315336, IMG submission 204512) | Ammonia-oxidizing marine archaeal communities from Monterey Bay, California, United States - ASW #5 | ecosystem: Environmental > Aquatic > Marine > Intertidal zone | place: USA: California... | reverse complement strand
CGGGGGCGCTCGCTCCGAGCAGGATGCGCGCAGTCACCGGCGCGCCCAACATCACGTCGGACAAGGCGACGGGGGAGTAGGTGGCGCTGCCGGGGATGACGATTCGCTCCATTCATTCATCCTAGCCACGTCTTTGGCGTCGTCGCTGTTCTCAACGGGATTGAGACAGTTCCAGACCGGCGATGTAGTAAGGCCCATGCACATCCCAACACCCGTTCTTGCCGTCCCCCTCTGTCTCACACTCGCGATGTCGACCGCCCAGGCTGCCGACCGCGTCGCCCACGAGGATTGGGCCGCGGAAAAGCGGTGCGAAGCCCTGAAAGACCTGCACACCGCCGACGCCCGCGCCGCCCTCGAAGCACTGGGATCCGACATCGACGACAAGTTCGAGGGCTCCTACAAGCGCGGCTTCTACGCGACCTTCGCGGACAACTGTGCCGCGGCGCCGGGTGAGACCCTGACCTGTATCGAGACCGCCGCCAACTCGATCCACGCCTACTCCTCCTGCTCGGTGAACACCGAGCTCGACAGGAAGATGCGCTTTGCGCCGCCCCTCTCCGGCAGCGATCTCGTCAGCTGGCAGGTGCATGGGTACGAGGAGACAAGCGATGCCATCACCGCCAAAGTGACGGCTTCCCTCGTCGGGACCTGGACGGACCCCTCCTCCAGTCGCAAGCCCGTCATCACCTTCGCCGCCGATGGCGCGGTGACCTACGAGAGCCTCAAGAACAACGAGCGCGTCAAGCAGACCGGCACCGTCGAGGTGATGAGCCCCTTCCGCATCCAGATCATGCTGGACGGTCGCCGCGCCTACAAGTGGGCTCACTTCGTGGACGGAGACCAGGCGCTTTTCTCTCAGCAGAAGGCCACAGGCGCGTACCCAATCGCCAAAAAGGGCGCGACAAAACTCGGGTACAACGGCATGTTCTTCCTGATCGAGGACCTCTCTGGGAGTCCGACGTGCTCGGGCTATGACGGCCGTCTGAATCCGATGGAGATGAGCTGCAAGTGGACCGGAGACGGAGACAGCCGCGAGCTCCACATCGCGCGCGCCGGAGCGGTCTCCATCGAGAGTGGATCGAGCGGCGGGAGTCGGACCGACAAGTTCGTCGAGCGTGCCGGGCACCTCATCCCCGCCTCAAAGAGCAGCAAGTGGGACCGAGTCCGCCAGTGAATCTAGCGCGCGTTTGTCGTCGCGGAGCCACGCGTCCCAGAACCGAGATCTGGAGGTACGCTCACAGTCCGCCCAAGGTCGATTCCGGATCCCAAAAAATCGAGAGGGTCGCTCGATGCCACTGCTGCTCCTTCTAGCGGGGTGCGCCTTCGTCGTGAGAACTGAGAAGTTTCTCGGCGCGGAGGAGTTCGTGTCCCCTGCCCACGAGGTCGGGCACCTCGCCGATGTGCGCTACGCCACCGGCTGGAAAGACGACGAAGAGGGCCCATACGCTCCGCGCGATGTGGAGATCGACGGGCGCCTGTTTACGGAACCGATCGAGATCACGAGCCACGGCTTTCTGACCGTCGCGCCAACGCACAAAGACGCAACCCTGAGCGTGTGGGTGCGAAGCACCGGTTTGTTCGCCCAGGACTTCACACAGATCAAGAGCCTCACCGGAGGCATCGACCGAAACATCGCGAGCGAAGTGCGCTTCCTGCCCGAGCACCTCGACGCGCCGCTGACCCTTCAGATGCACCAACTCCACAACGTGTACAACGACTTCAGCTTCAGCGACGGCGATCTGCTGATGGTCGAGGTGGCCGCCCCCGATGAGCTTCCGGAGCGCTACATGTTCAGGTCGCGACACTTTGGTCCGCGAACCAAAGTCTCGGGAGGACTGCTGTTCCGCGTGCCCTTTCCTTTCTCCGAGGAGGAGCAACAGGCCGCTCTGGCACCCGCGCTGATGTTGACCTTTTCCATGGGCTACCGATTCCGGAGCCAGAACGCGATCGTGCGGTGGGGTGGCGATCGACTCGCCCTGGTTGCCAGCGGCGGAGTGGGATCGACAGCACTCGTCACGACCCCCAATACCGAGGTTCGCAACCAGCTGAAGGGGGTCTTCAACGCTGCGCTCGGCGGCGGCGGCGTCGAGTTGTACGACTTTCTCAGCGTACAGCTACTCCAGAATCTGAGCTCGCTCGGCCGCGACAAAGAGGAGGCAGCCATCACCATGGCCATCGGTTTCGATGCGGTCCAGTTCGGCCAGTTCACCCGCGATGCCGGTACGCGCCTATTCAAGAAAAACGAGCTGTGAGGCAGGTCATGCAAATCACGGCACTCGGACACAGCTGCGTCCTGCTGGACTTCCAGAGCGAGGAGACGGGCGAAAACACCCGGATTCTCGCCGACCCGTGGCTGTCCGATCACGCGACTGGCGACGCCATGGGACGCTTTCCGCGCCTGCGGTTTCGGGCGAGTGACCTCGCCCCGATTCACGGCGTGTACCTGAGCCACGCACACAGCGACCACCTCGACCCCTACACGCTGGTTCGTCTCTGGAGCGAGCTCGAGAGTCCCCCGGTGTTGCTGATCCCGGTCAGCCTCTCCTTCCTGCTGCCGATCTTTCGGGAGTACCTGGACAACCCAGATGTGCGCATCCTCGAGCCGCACACGCCCACCCCCTTTCGCGGGCTGGAGTTGCTGGGGTTCTACGACGTCGGGGCCGAGGCCACGAACGAGGACGACGTCATGGTCCTCGTCGTCGCGAACGGCTCCGAGCGCGTCCTGATCGAGGCCGATGCGCGGCTGACCCTCGAGCTGCCCGAGTTTCGGGAGTTCATCAGCCAATTGATGTGCGGGCCAGGTATCGAGTCGGCGGTGTACCTCACGACCGAAAACGAGCTGACGGGCACCCTGGAGATCCGAAACTGCGCGACCGTCGAGGCGCGCCAGAATCTGGTCGAGTACGCGGTGAACGAAATGCTCGAGGCGGTGGAGCAGCTGTACATGCCCGTGGATGCGCCCGCCGATCTGTGGCATAGCGACCGCCTTCTGAGGCTGGTACACGGGCAGGGTCTGACGGCGCCCCACGAACTGGACCCCCACTGGCAGCACATCCTCTTTCCGGTGACGATCGACGACCGCGTGCGCGCCGAGCAGGCGTCGGCCGCTCGCAATGGCTGGTCGCATCGCGTCGACAGCCTCACCGTCGGCTGCGTGCACACGGTTGTCGACGGGCAACTCCAGACCACGGCGCCCCTGTCCGAACTCGAGCTGCTCGATCGAGAAGAGGACCGGACATTCGACCTGCGCACGCCGTTCTTTCCCGAGCAAACCTGCGGACCGCTTCGATCCGATGAACGCGACGAAGAGCGTCAGCGCTCGCGGATACTCGCGTTGCTGAACGAGCGCTTCCTGCCATACCTGCACGGTTCGAGGGTGCCACCGGTGCTTCACCTGCTGGCCTCCTATGGGGGCACTTACAGGATTCGCGTGCACTACGGACATACCGTCGACCAGCGCGCGCGGGACTGCGTGCTGGGGTTCACGGCCCGGGACTTTGTCGAGGTTTCTCGAGGTGAAGAGCCGCCCCACGAGGCCTACTGGGCGAACGATCTCGAGGACTTCCTCGACGGCCGCTGCGATGAGTTCTCGACCTTCAGCCGCAGACAGTTTCCGTCGATGGAGATGCGGCTGTGGGTCTGCCTGGCCACGCCGCTCCTGAACAGCGACCTGGTCCTTCGAAGAGTGCGATTGCACTTCGAGCGCGCGAACGCGGGTCTGACGCCGGGGTCCTACGTTATAGAGCTGTACGATAGATGACTGACAAACCCGCCCTTCGCCTGCTGCTCTACGACAGAACGTGCACCGGTGGCCGCATGCCACTGGGCCTCACCCACACGTGGATGGTCGGCCAGCACTTATATGCGGGACTCGGCCGCATCGACCGCGCATTCGGGGCTGCAACGTGGGCCGAGGCCTTGGACTGGTTGGGCAGCGTCGGTGGCGAACGCCAGATCTCCGAAGTGCAGTACTGGGGCCACGGCCACTGGGGGAGCGTCGAAATCGGCGGAGAAGGGCTCACCCGCGACGCCCTGGATCCCACAAATCCACACCGGCCGGGACTGGAGCGCCTGCGGGAGCGCCTCACGGGCGACGCGTTGCTGTGGTTCCGCACTTGCGATGCGTTCGGCGCTCGCAAGGGTCACGACTTCGCGATGGCTTGGGCCGACTTCATGGGCTGTGACATCGCCGGCCACACTTTCGTCATCGGCCTCTGGCAGAGCGGCCTGCATCGGATCTCCCCGGGCCAGGCCGCCCACTGGCCCGACGACGAGGGCGTTCGCGAGGGAACCGCTGCGGAGCCGAAACGATCGACCTGGTCGGGTCCCCTGAAACCGAACACCATCAGCTTCCTCGGCGGGCGGATCCCCAAGGGCTGGTGAGACCAATCAGCCGAAGAGCGGCCAAGCGGCCATAGCCGTGCCGATGACACCGACCGTCCATGCGGCCGTCCGCAGTCCGGGAATGCCCACGACATAGAGCACCGGGTGCGCGACGCGGGCGCCCAGGAACACCATCGTCCCGAGGGCCGAGGTGTCGTTTGCGGCCCCGGCCGCGTGCACCACCAATACGACTGCGCCAAAGACAACCAGGTTTTCCTGCATGTTGTCGCTCGCTCGCTTCAGCCGGTGAGCCCACGGTGGCGTCTCTTTGCCGTCCTGGTCTCGAGGCCCAATGGCCCAGGGCACGCCCTTGATCACAATGTTGGGAACGGCGGCGGAGAGGATCTGCACCCAGTACAGGCCCACCGCCGCGAGAAGCATCCACAAGTCTGTCGTCATGCCGGGCAGTCTAGTCGGCGAGATCGGAATCGAGGGTCGCGACGATGCGTCGGAAGGCCGGGGCCGCCACCACGCCTCCCCAGCTGGGGCCCCGAGGATCGGCGACGGAGACCAGGATGACCCAATTGGGATCCTCTGCCGGAACGAGTCCGACGAAGCTCGCCAGCAGCGCGGTGGGGTGCGCCGTCCCGTCCTCGCGAATCAGTGGAGATGACCCGGTCTTTCCGGCGATGGAAACGCCGTCGATTGCCGCTCTCCGACCCGTGGCTTCGGGACCTCGAACCGCCTGAACCAACATCTGGCGTACCGCGGCGGCGACGTCGGGCGCGATAGCGCCGTGACCGGACAAGTGGGTCCAGGCCTGGGCGACTTGTTCGGGGGTGGCGACCACGCCATCGCCGATGGCCAGTCGCTCAATGGGGAGCCGCTGATCCTGGGGCAGTCCGACGCGCGCCAGGACGTTGTGAAGAGCCGGACTCCCCGTCCTCTTGCCGATCTGAACCGCGCCGATGTTCGACGAACGTTCGAGGATGGAGGCCATATCTCCGTCTGCGAAGGCGTGGGTCGAGGGCACACCGAGCTCCAATGCGGCCGCCACGGTGAACGGCTTGATGACCGACCCCGGAACGAGCTCTCGCTCGGCGATCTGTCCCCGCTCCGCCTGGCCGAGGACCTGTCCGGTCCTGGCGTCCAAGGCGATCAACACGAGCGCCGCCGGCTCGACCTCGGCGACGAGGCGGTCGGCTTCGGCCTCCAGCACCGCCGTGAACTCTCCCTGGGGCGAAACGGCCATCGGGACGCCTGCAGCAAGCGGCGGAGAGGTGGCTGAAGCGGTGCCGATGGCGACGACCACGGCGGCGACGAGACCCGTACCCAGTCCGCGCGCCAGGAGGCCGCCGCGAGGGGTCTCGTCGTCGAGGACCCGGCGGATCCGACCCTCCAAGCCAGACATGCGCGCCATGGCCATGGACATAGATGGCACTCTTTCCCGCGCTACGGCGATCAGGGTATCGGCGTAGTCGGTGCGACTGGCTCCCGACGCCACAACAGCGGTGTCGGCGTGGTGTTCGCAGGCACTGCGCAGTCGGGTGGCGGCCATCCAGGCCAGCGGATTGAACCAGTGTGCGCAGGCGACGAGTCGGGCCAGGAGCAGCCAGAGATTGTCCCGGCCGCGGGCGTGCACGCGCTCGTGCGCGAGAACGAGCGCTCGTTGGGATTGACTCCAGCCGTCGGCCGAGGGAGGGAGCAGGATCAGCGGGCGCAGGAAGCCGACAACCAGCGGAACGGTGATGCGCTCGTTGCGCGCCACGTCGCCGATGCGAGCCGAGGAGGTGACCCGCAGCCAGTGGGCGAAACCGGCGGAAACACCGAGCCTGAGCAGCGCCAGGAGTGCCCCCACCGCCCAGATCTGCACCCAGACACTGGAGGAGACCGATTGGGCGGCTGCAAGCGGCGTAGGCATTGCGCTCACGCCGGGCTCTTGAAGGACCTGGAGGGTGCCGAGCAGTTCTGCCGGCGCAGGTCCCGGCGTCCACGAAGGTGCGAAGGCCAGGAGTGGAAGGGCCGCCACTCCGACGGTCGCGGTGATCAGGATCGCGCGCTGGGCGGCGGCGGTTCGAGCGAGGAGGGCGAAGAGGAGGGCGAGGGTGAAGACGGCGAGGGCCTGAACGGCGAGGGAGGGAGTCACGGGTCCTCCTTGCGCTTCTCGGCGACGAGCTGCGCGAGGGCATCGAGGGTGGTGGGGTCGAGGGGAGCGTCGTCCAACAAAGCGGACATCAGCTGGTGGGGGGAGCCGCCGAAGAAGGTGTGCACCAGGTGCCGAAGGGCGCGACGGCTGGCCACTTCGGGCGCGGTTGTGGCGAAGTACACGTATCGGGGGCCGTCGGACTCGTGGGCCAGGTGCCCCTTCTGCTCGAGGAGTCGGAGGAGCGTTCTCACCGACGAGTCGCTGGGCGGATCGTCGAGCTCGGCACGGACCTGCGCTGCCGTGACGCGGCGCAGGCGGTACACGATGTCCATGATCTGGCGTTCGCGGCGGGAAAGTGGCGGCGGCGCGGAGGGCGAGTCGGGCGGCATGTGAATTTATTAACGGAGTGTTAATTTCTTCGCAATGCCAAATTGGGATCTACCGAGAAGTGCAGGCCGACAGCTCCAGCAACCCCAAGCACGTCGCGAACTTGTCGTTGGGAACCACAGCCGCGTCGATCGCCGCCAAAGCGCCCATCAGGTCGCCGCGCAGGTAGTAGGACAGCGCCACCGTATAGACCCGGCTCGCACTCCGATTCGCGGCGGTCAGCTTCTTCACGGTCTTGTAGGCCTCGAGTGGCAGCCCCACCTCCGCCAGGTTCTGCGCCAACAGGGCCAGAGCCTGGGTGGTGGTCACATTCTTGGCCTTTCCAGCCTCTTGCGCCTTGTCCGTACCGGCCTTGCGCGCATCGCCGAAGTGCTTCTTCGCCGCCTTCGCATCGCCCTCGAGCGTCGCAAAATATCCCTCGAGGAACTTCAGAAAAGGCACGGCCATCGCCTCGCCCCGGATGTTCTTGCTCTCCTCCATGTCACTGGCGAAGCCGGCAATGCGGCCGGAGGCTTCTCGCAGCGTCGCGATCCAGTCCGCGTCGCCGGGAATGCGCGCCAGCCAGATCAGCGCCTGTGCCGCTTCGGCTCCAACGAGGGCTGGATTGGGGCCCCTCCTGAGCGCGGCAGCGCTGATCGCCGCCGCAAAGGCCTCGACGTCCTGGTCGAGGGCCAGCCGGATCGTCGCCGTCTGGAGCGTATGGCGCTCGTCGAGGGTCTGCTCGGCGACCTCTCGATGGCCACGGCGCGCGGCAAACGCAGCCAGATCACCTGAGTAGACCCGCTCGTCCGACGTCGCCCAGATGTCGATGGCCCGCTGGGCGAGGTCCAGATGCAGAGCTCCAGCCACGCCAATCGTGTGCCGAATGAGGCTGGCCTGCTCCCGCATGGGCAGCGAGCGCACAACCGACTCCATCAGGTCGGCATCGCCGCGATGTGCAAACCAATGCGACAGCTCGCGCAGCACGAACTTCCGCTCCTGCCCGGACATTGCGGCCCACACGTCCACCGGCAGAGACCCCGCCATCAAACACAAGCGCGCGTCCTCCTTCAGCGACCGGTGCTCGATCTTGTTCGCCACCTTGCCCGCGAGCTCGGTGTTTCCGTCCTCGCAGAGGTACAGAACGAGCATCGGCATCATACGGTTGCCGGGGATTTTCTTGGCGTCATGTCGCTCGGCCTCGGCGGCCATGTCTCCCCACGAGACCTCCTCGACCGCGGCTCTGATGGCCGTCTTCATGAGCATTCCCTCGATCTTCAGGCCCTCGGCGCGGTCGCCCGTGGCGTACTGCAACTGAACATCGAGCCACTCCTGGACGGCGTCGCCCAGCCCCCGAGCCTCATCGACCCGCCCAGCATCCGCAAGTGCCCGTGCGAGTACGGGTTTCGAGAGGGGTGTGATGGTCTTCCCCTCCCACATCACCGCTCTGTCGGGCTCGGCCAACAGCCGCAGACAACGCAACGCGCGGTCGGCGAGCCGTTCCGCACCGCTGTGTCGATCCATGAAGCCGAGCAGCTTTTCGATGTCTCCGTCTCCGTTTTTTCCGAGCGCCTTGGGTGGCATGCAGCCTCCTTGTTCAAGGAGGCAACCGTAGCCGTTGTGGGCTCGGCGACATCTTACGGTTTGTTACACCTTCCCGCTAAGACACCCCGGCGAGTGAGGGCTCCGGAAGAAGCCGCCTCGCCCGACCCAAATCGAAGATCGCCTCCGCCCGCTGGAGGAGCGCGATGGCCTCGCCGAGCCGCGGGTCCTCCGGCCCCTCCACCATTCCCAGAAGCGCCAGGCCGCGCTCATAGGGCAGATCGAGAGCTTCGGCCTCCGCCAGCGCTCGGCGCCAGGATCGCAACGCCTTGCCGCGCTTGCCCGCCTGCTCGTGAACCTCGGCCTGAAAGAGCCAACCGTGGGGCTGCCCGAGGGGGAAGGAGTAGCGAAAGACGTGCAGACGCCGGGCCATCCAACGGGCGTTCTGTTCGAGCTCCCGGCGCTCTACCGGATCGACGGAATCGGCCCAGAGCACCCGAAAAACCTGGGCGGCGCCCTTGTACCCCCACACCAGAGTGGGCTGCGTCGGGATTGGATATTCGCGCATCAGGGCCAGGGTACGTTGCGCGGAAGCCAGCGCCATGTCCGGTCTGCCGGTGTGCAGATAGGCCTGGGCGCTCAGGCCGTGGGCGACGGTCTCCGACCACTTGTCGGTGGAGCCTCTGAGCAGGTCGAGGGCCACGTCCAGATCGGCCAGGGAGTCGGCGAAGAGCCCCATGCGCTGACCCGCCTGAGCGCGGCCGACCAGTCCCCAGATCCGCAGGGCGTCGTAGTGGGCACGGCGGCCCTGTCGGTCCATCAGGGCGCCGAGTTCCCAGGCCTCGCGGGTGTGGCCGGCATTGAACAGGGCCTGAATGAGGACCGCGTTGCCCTGGCTCCGCATATGCTGATCTCCCAGGGCGGACGCCACCTCGACGCACTGCCGCGCCCGCACGATCGCCTCGTCCCAGTCGGCCACGGTCAAGCTCCGCAGAGACGTGAAGAACAGCACCCGACTCCGCACCGGGAGCTGATCGATCTCCTCGGCCAGCTGGTCGGCACGGGCGGCATAACGTCGGGACAATGCGTTCATCGGACCACTTCGAGCGAGACAGCTTAGCGCGGCGACAGCTTCGGCGTGTTCGGAGGTGCTTCCGAGATGCTCGCCGTTGTTCAGAGCGTGCAGGGCCGTGCAGAGCAGCGGGAGAAGCTCGCCGAACATGTAGTGGGATTCCGAAAGCGTGTTGTACATGGCCGCCAGCGTCCGACGGGTAGGGGCGCGCCCGGCGTCGCGGTCGCGCCACCAGGACGCCGGCGCGAACAAGTGCCAACCCTGGATCAACGTCTGGCCCATCAGCCGAAATGCGATTCGCCACGACGCGCTGGGCATCGGCTGTCCCATCAGCGCCACCGCCTGGTGATTGTGCTGTCTGGCCTGCCGATACTGGGTGAGCCCGAGGCGGGCCAGCCCCATCTGCGAGGCCCAATGGGCGCGGATCTCGGGGGCCGTCTCGGTGCCCGGATCCAGCCGAAGTCGTTGTTCCTCAAGGCTCACGGCCCGATCGAAGAAGCGGATGGCCTCTCGATAGGCCGAGGCCGAGATGGACTGGGCACCCGCCTGCTCGCAGTAGTGGATGGCCTTCTTGAAGTGCCGAGGGCGCGCGGTTCCAGAGTCCTCCACCGCCCGGCCCCAGTGGTGGGCCAGGAGCGGGGCTATGGTCGCGGCATCGACGTCGGAGGCCTCGTACCACTCGGCCAGGCGCAGGTGGAGCTGGGCGCGCACATCGGACGGCATCAGCCCGTATGCCACCTCTCGGAAGATGGCGTGGCGAAAGCTGAAGTCGGCCCGTCCTCCGGAGACGAGCTCGAAGATGTCCCGACTCACCAGTAGGCGCAGCTCTCCCGGCAGCGCCTCCCGCTCCTCCTCGACCGGGAAGATGTCGACGATGGTCGCCGGCGAGAACCGGCGGCCGATGACGCTTCCCACCTTGACGAGAAGTTGCTGGGACGGAGACAACCGATCCAGGCGACTGGTCACCAGCCCCTCGACCGTCTCCGGGAAGTCGAGGCTCGCCAGAGCCGGAGTGCCCGGCGCCAGATGACACTCCCCATCCTGGATCGCCAGAACGCCCGAGTCGCGCAGATTGCAGGCTATTTCTTCGCTGAAGAAGGGGTTTCCCTCTGCGTGTTCGAGGATCAAACGGGCCACGGACTCCGGGAGACTCCGCACCCCGAGGCGTCGGCTCACGAGGCTGAGAGCGTGAGCTCCGGGGAGCGCGGTCAAGCGGATCTCCCCGGTTTCCCCGGCCGCCGTGATGGCGTCGAGAGCCGGGAACGCCTGATCGGGCAGCGGCCTGCTCGAGAGAACGACCAAAAGCTGCGGCAGCTTCTCCACGATCGCCCGTGTCAGCGCCCACGACGCCGAGTCGAACCAGTGGGCGTCCTCCACAATCAGCACGAGTGGGCCAGCCGATACCAGTTGACCCAGCAGGTGCAGGATCAGGCTCACCGTGTTGTCCGCCCTCACGCCGCCATCCATATGGGTGGTCAAGGCGTTGTCTCCGAGCGCGATCGGCACCACGGCACTGAGGAGCGGAGCCAGCTGGAGCCAGCGGGGATCGTCCTCTCGCTCCAGACGGCGGATCAGGGAAGCCGTCAATCCGCCATCGTCCGCCGGTCCGCCGGAGAGCAGCTGTGTCAGCGGCGCGCGCCAGGGGAAATAGGGCGTGGCGTTCTCGATGGCATCGGCTCCTCCGTGAAGCACCGTGAGCCCAGCTTCCACCGCCTGTCTCCGGAAGTGCTGCAAGAGCCTGGATTTGCCGATTCCGGCCTCACCGACGACCATCAGGCACCCGCCCTCCCCGTCTTCGGTGAGTTGCCGCAGACGCCGGTCGAAGAGCGCCCGCTCATCGATTCGCCCGATGATGTCGTCCTCGACCGCCGCGACGCGACTGGCGCCTCCCGCCGCCGTCACCTCGTGAACCCGAGTGGTGCTCGACTTGCCCTTGAGCTTCAGCTCACCGACGACCGCGGTCTGGATCGGCCGCCGAAGCGCCCGAATCACGCTCTCGCTGGCCAGGATCTGTCCCACTTCCGCTCGATCCATGAGCCTGGCCGCCGTGTTTGCCGCATCTCCGATGGCGGCGTAGGCGCGGCGGGTTGCGCTCCCCGTTGCCCCAGCGCGAACACTCCCGCGACCGACCCCGAGCTGAGCGCCCTCCAGGCCGGCCCGGATCGCCAGCGCTGCCGACACCGCGCGGTCGGCATCGTCCTCATGGGCGGTCGGCGCACCGAAGGCGGTGTACAGATGACTCCCGCGAGCATTGGAGGAGAAGTCGATGATCTCTCCGTCATAGCGGCGCACCGCTTGCTGGATACGGCGCACCATGCCGTCCAACTGATCGAAGACGCCGTCGGCCCCCTCGAAGTCCAGGGCGGGGAGCTGCACGAACAGCGACGCGACCCCTCGGATCTCGGCGAGGAATTCCCCGTGACCGCCCTCGATCCGTTGGCGCACCGCCGCCGGAAGAAACCGTAGGATGTCGCTCCCTTGCATGGCTTCCGCGGGCAACTCCGGCCAGGGCTCTCGCCCCGAAGACCCGGAGATCCCAGTGATCTGGCCCGCCAGGTCCCCTCGAGAGTTCCGCCGGCGCTCAGCCACCTGGAGTCGATCTGCCAATGCCGACAAGACCTCCGCGGCGCCGATGACCTCCGACGGCCCGGCGACCTCCTCGGCTTCCGACATGCGCTGCAAGCTCGAGCCCACCAGCACGTCCAGCTGGCGCTCCCCGGCATCGCCCACCAGCAGCCGCGAGGCGGGCCCAGAAGCCAGCGCCACCTTGATCTGCAGGCGGCGGGTCTCGCCCTCAGACAGCGCAACCGGAGCCACGTCGGCGAGAGACGCCAACATTGCCAGAGCGCAGTGTATGGCCCCCGACCCGTCGTCGCCGTCGAACCAACAAGTGATGGCGTCGCCACTGAAGCCGACCACGCTCCCCCGCTGGGCGTGAACCGCTCCGATGGCGGCGCTATAGCCGCGATTCATGTACTGACTGAGCAGCTCCGCACCGCGTTTTCGCCCGAACTCCGCCACGAGGGCATCGGTGAGCGAGGTGTACCCACAGAAGTCCGCGAACAGCACGGTCCCCTCACACCGGGTCGGCAGCTCCACGCCTTCCGCGATCGCGTGGCGGCGATCCATCGGCAGGTACGCGATGTGGGCCGGCTGCTGTTCCACCCGGATTTCGACTCCTGGCCTGAGAGCCGATTCTACCCTGTTTGGGAATGCCTACTCCAAAGCGGTGCCCGGAATGATCACCCGATGCCCCAGCGGTGTCGAGCGAGCACCCTGACGATCTCGTTTTCGAACGTAGGTGTGCCGATTTCGGCGCATAGAATATGCGATTTCGGGTTGGTGCCCAAGAGCCGGTGGTCTTACACTCGCGAACATATGGACAAACCAGCAGCGCTGATAACGTAGATTAGACCCCATCAGGAGGTCACATGGCCCGTCACAGTGTTTCCCGGTTCCTCCTCGTCTGCGCAGTGACCCTCCCGCAGACCGCCTGGGCTGCGTGCGTCGCCGACGACGTGTGCCCAGGGCTGCCGCCGGCCTGCACGATAGATGACGACGAGGTGATCACCCAGGACAACTGCGTCTTCGATTTGACCGGTGTCGACGTCACGATCGAGGGCAGCATCGACGCCTCGGATCACCCGTGGACCCTGATCGCGGACTCGCTGACCATCGACCGCTCCGCAGAAATCCTGGCCTCGGGCACGCTGGCGTCCACGACCTTCGTCGTCGCCGGTGACTACCTCCAGGAAGGCACCCTGGAGCTCGCGGGCCTGGTGACCATCGATGTCGGGGGAAGCTTCACGTCTACGGAAGACATCGACCTCGACGGCGGCGCCTTGATCGCGAGCTCGGGCGGACCGATGAGCGTTGACCGAATCGACGCCACCTCGACGTCGGGGCCCAGCGGCAGCATCGACCTGTACTCGGCCTCGGACCTCACGACCAACCACTGGCTGCAGGTCGACGCGACCCTGGCCCCTCCCGGCTCGATCAGTCTGACCGCCGCCGGAAGCATCCTGATCGACTCCAGCATCATGGCCGACGCGCCGATCGGTATCGACCCCGGCGGAACCGTCACCATCGTGGCGGGTGTCGATGTAACGGTCGACGGAAGCATCGACGTGACCGCAGGCGGCACAGGAGGCTCGGTCGAAATCACCGCCGCAGATGACATCTTCGTGAATCGGACCATCGAGGCCTTCGGCGGCATCGGGCAGCCCGCCGGATCGATCGCACTGCGGACCGCAGGTGGGGTTCTGCTGGTCGACGGGTGGCTGAATGCCCTGGCGTCCTTCATGGGAGTCGACGGCACCATCACCCTGGAAGCCTGTGCGTTCGAGAACGCCGGAAACAACAACATCCAGGCGGGAATCGTCGATCTCACAACCCGACAGTCGTGCTTGATTGACGGCTACATCCGGGGAACAGCTGGGGTGGACATCCACTGGCAGAACAGCGCCTGTGTGATCACCGGGATCGTCGACCCGGTCCCCACGGAAACGGAGGAAGTGCTCGGCCCCTGTTGCGTCGACAGCGACTTCGACGGCGCGTGCAACGACGTCGACTTGTGCCCGGGCTTCGATGATTCGGTGGACGGCGACGGCGATGGCGTGCCCGACGACTGCGACGACTGCCCCACTGTCGCCAACCCCTACCAGCTGGGACTGGACGGCGACGGCGATGGCGTGCCCGACGACTGCGACCTCTGCCCCGGCGACGACAACTCGGATGTCGACCAGGACGGCGTTCCGGACGGCTGCGACCCCTGCCCGCTGGATGTACTCGACGACATCGACTCCGACGGCGTCTGCGATTCGGACGACCCCTGCCCACTCGATCCGCTGGACGATTCCGACGGCGACGGCAGCTGCGACTCGGTCGACATCTGCCCCGGACACGACGACGGGCTCGACGACGACGGTGACGGCGTCCCGGATGGCTGCGACCTCTGCGCGGGCTCCAACGACGGGCTCGACGCCGACGCGGACACGGTGCCAAATGGCTGCGACATCTGTCCCGGCTCCGATGACCGGTTCGATGCAGATGGCGACACCGCACCCGACGACTGCGATCTATGCCCTGGATTCGACGATTTCGAGGATGCGGACAGCGACACCGTTGCCGACGGCTGCGACGGCTGCCCCGGATCGGACGACCTGTTGGACGCCGACAGCGACACGGTGCCCGACGGCTGTGACCTGTGCCCCGGCGAGGACGACCTGCTCGACAGCGACGCGGATGGCGCCCCTGACGGATGCGACGTGTGCGACGGGTTCGACGACGGCGACGATCCCGATGGCGATGGCGTACCCAGCGGGTGTGACCCCTGCCCAGACGACGCGCTCGACGACAGCGACGGGGACGGAGTGTGCGACGGCGACGACCTCTGCCCGGGCGAGGACGACGCGACCTGCGACGACGGGACGGATCCCGATGATCCCGAGGCTACGGAGACGGACAAAGGAGGGTGCAGCTGCACAACCTCCGGTCCATCAAAGTGGCCGATGATGCCGCTCCTGGCGCTCGGTCTGGTGGGTTTGAGGCGTCGACGAGAACGCGACCCGGCGCTCAGCGCAAGAGGCGCCTGAACGGCCAGGTGATCAGCTTGAACGGGAGCAAGATCAACCGGATCAGCGCTCCGACGGCGCGGAATGGAAGCAGGAAGATCTGGGCGACGGCACCAAAACCGCGGCCGAAGAGACCGGCGACGAGGCCGAAGAGCTTGGCCGGGATGACGATGAACAGCTGGACTGGGATGACGACGAACAGGTAGACGAGGAATCGAAACATGGAGTTCTCCAGATACCAGTGGTACGGAGCAGCCAAGGTTTTCATTCGTTCCGGCCTCTGGACAGGTGTCTCAAGGGCGAGCCAGTGGTCTTTTCGAAGTCTCGCCGACGCGATGTGAGAGATCGTCGTGATTCGGCCCTGGATCCCAATCGGCGTCGTCGGTAGCGGACGGTGCTGGTGCTGGTGCTGGTGCTGGTGCTGGTGCTGGTGCTGGTGCTGGTGCTGGTGCTGGTGCTGGTGCTGGTGTTGGTGCTGGTGCTGGTGCTGGTGCTGGTGCTGGTGCTGGTGCTGGTGCTGGTGTTGGTGTTGGTGTTGGTGTTGGTGTTGGTGTTGGTGTTGGGGGCCGTAGTCTGGGCTGCGGTCTGGGCGGTTATCCGGTTTTTCACGAGGAAATGAGGTGAACGGCGGCCTCCAGGTGCGGACCGCGGGAGCGAGCGGAGCCAAGTGAATCGCATCCCGCGGTCCACACATGGAGTCCTTATGAGTTCACTACATTCCTTCCCTCACGAGAAACTGATCGCCTGGCAGATTGCGCGGCAGGCGCGGACTGCGGCACTGGCATTTACGGCGACAGTGCCTCGGGGTCACGGCGACGAATGCCGACAGATCAACAATGCCGCTGCTTCAGTTGTCTGCGAGGGCGCCGGGCGCTGGCAGCCAGGCGACAAGATTCACAAGTTCCAAATCGCCCAAGGCGAGGGCAGCGAAGCCGCAGGAGCGGTTGTTTCGCTTCTCGACGCTGGGCTCGGCAACGACGTGCTGGGGGCTGAGTTTCTTCGGCTCGAGGCTCGGGCCTGCGCGCTGGTGACCGGGTTGATCAAGGCACAGCGGCGACGGGTCTGATGGGTGGCGGCCGCCGCGGTTCAGGCGGCGGTCGTAGGCGTTTACCCCCCCAGCCGATCCCCGGCTCGAAGCCCCCAGGCTTCCACCCGCCGACGCGACGCGAGAGATCGGCGTGATCGGCGTTGGATCTCAATCGGCGTCGTCGGTAGCGGACGGTGCTGGTGCTGGTGCTGGTGCTGGTGCTGGTGCTGGTGTTCGTGGTCGCCTGGGTAGAAGTCGCGGGAAGACCCAACCGTCGTCATCTGCCGGGGCATTCTAAAGGGGGCTTGCCCTCTTTCGCGCGGGTCAAGGGGCGCGTAGCCCTTTGCTGCTGGACGCGGCCAAACACGACCGACCCGCGACGAAGTCGTGAGTCGTCGTGCACGGTGGACGCGCTCCTGCAGTTGGGGGTCGTAGGGGGCTTGCCCCATGCCGAGCGCCAGCGAGCCAGTGATCTTTCCACGTCCCTATCTTGCGACGCCTTCTCACCCGCCGACTCCGCTCCCCAGCCGATCCCCGGCCCGAACCGCCCGACGCCTCCACCCGCCGACGCGGTGAGAGAGATCGTCGTGATCGGCGTTGGATCCCTATCGGTGTCGTCGTTCAACAGACGGTGCTGGCGCTTGTGCTGGTGTTTCGTGGTCGTCTGCGTAGAAGTCGCCTGAAGACCCATCGGTGGTCGTCTGCCGGGGGATTCTAAAGGGGGCTTGCCCTCTTTCGCGCGGGTCAAGGGGCGCGTAGCCCTTGCTGCTGGACGCGGCCAAACACGAGCGACTCGCGACGAAGTCGTGGGTCGCCGTGCACGGTGGACGCGCTCCTGCAGTGCAGTGGGGGTCGTAGGGGGCTTGCCCCATGCCGAGCGCCAGCGAGCCAGTGATCTTTTCCACGTCTCTACCTCCCGACGCCTTCTCACCCGCCGACTCCGCCACCCCAGCCGATCCCCGGCTCGAAGCCCCCAGGCTTCCACCTGCCGACGCGACGCGAGAGATCGTCGTGAATCGACCCTGGATCCCTATCGACCGCGCATCTTGTCAGATGCCCGGTAAACTGCCCGTGGGATACAAGCCCGTCGAGGACTCCATCCATGCGAAATCTGATCATCATTGGCCTGTTGGCCGCCGGCTGCGGCGGGAGCCCGAGTACCGAAAAGTGCACCGAGGGGCTCATGACCGTGTACGCCGACGAAGACGGCGACGGATACGGGGCCGACGCGACGGTCCAGGAGACGTGCGGGGTGCCGAAGGGCATGACCACCGAGTTCGGCGACTGCGACGACACCGATCCCCTTGCGTATCCATTCGCCCAGGAGGCGTGTGATGGGCTGGACAACAACTGCGACGGCGCCCTGGACGAGGGGCTGTCGCAGTCCACATTCTACGGCGACTCAGACGGAGACGGATTCGGAACCGTCGACGTGGCGACCGGAGCCTGCGCGGCCCCGTCGGGCTTTGTGGTCAACGATCTGGACTGCGACGACGAGGACGCCAACAACCATCCAGAGGGCCTGGAGGTGTGTGACGGTTCCGACAACGACTGCGACGAGTTGATCGACGACGAAGACGACAGTGTCGATCCGGCATCGATGATCGACTGGCACCCCGACGCAGATGGCGACGGCTATGGCGGCGAGGCCTTCGTCACCCGTTGCGCCCAACCCAGCGGCGCCATCGACGACGGCACCGACTGCGACGACACCAATCCCGACATCAACCCAGGCGCGCAGGAGGTCTGCAGCGGCCTCGACGACGACTGCGACACCTTCGTCGACGACGACGATCCCGACGTCGATCCGTACACCATGGTCGTCTGGTACTTCGATGGAGACGAGGACGGCTTCGGCGTGCCGGCCCCCACGGTCGACGCCTGCGACCAACCGGCTGGCTACGCCGACAATCCCGACGACTGCAACGATGCCGATCCGGACGCGACACTCGATGGAGACTGGGCGATCGACGCGGACGGTGATGGCGTCGGCGACGGAGTGGTCGTCGGCAACGGGTGTGCAATGCCCTACCCAGGCCTGGCCCCGACCTACCGCGGCGTGGACTGTGACGATGCCGATCCGCTGCGCTTTCCCGGCAATCCCGAGGTCTGCTACGACGGCATCGACAACGACTGCAGTGGCATCGACGACCCGTGCTGCCAGCGACAGGGCTGGAAGTTCGGCAGCGACAACTGGTCCTGCCCACCGGGCTGGCGCATGCCGCTCATCACCGAGTGGTACGAGGTCTCGGAGTGCATCCTCCCCGCCGATGATTTGCGGTTCGACTATTACCACGACGTGGGCATCAACGCGGGCGGGTGCAACTGCAAGTGGAACCCCAACTGGTGTGGGCAGCCCAGCGTCGAGACCATCCGAGAAGGCAGGATGTGCGGGGACTTTGATCAGCTACACATCTGCCTGCTGCAGTGACCAGTCCACTCGACGAGCTCCCCCCAGACCTCGCCGAAGAGCTCGAAATCATCGCGATGGAGGCGCTTCGTCGCGCACCGGGGAGTCTGCTTGAGAGCAGCCTGAAGCGGGACATGACGACAGCACTTCGCCGCTACAACGCTCGCGCCGAGGTCCGCATCGAGCGACAGGGAGCGGGCCTGGCGGCGGTCCTGGTCCTCCCGAGCCCGCGAAACCGGGTCCGCCGCATCCGGTTCACCATCGATCCCCTGTAGGATGCATGCAGGCGAGGACTATGCGAACTCCCATTCTGCCCATCCTTCTCGTCGCGTGCGCCACCGCCACCGAACCCGACAAGCCGGCAACGACCTCCTCGACGCCGACAACGACGCCCGCCGGCACGGGCCCAGAAGTCTGCGATGGTATCGACAACGACGGGGACGGGCAGGTCGATGAAGGCGTCGGCGACATCTGGTTTGCCGACGACGATGAAGATGGTTTTGGCGACCCCGACCAGACCCTGCAAGCCTGTGAGGAGCCCGACGGCTACGTCGCCGACGACACCGACTGCGACGACGATGACCTGGTCGTTCACCCCGGAGCCTCGGACCTCTGCGACGGCATCGACACCGACTGCGACGAGGACATCGACGAGGATCACCGGCCGAACTGGTGGCTCGGCACTGTCGGCAACGACGGATGGCTGTACCGCATCGATCTGGCTGCGGGCACGATTGTTCGGGAGACCGAGCTCTCAAACTTCGGTGGAACGATCAACAGCGTCGAAGTCTTCGAGCAAAGCCAGGCTTTCGGCCACATTCACAATCCACCAAATCAGCCGCTGATCACATTCGATGCGTGCACCGGGGTCATCACGACCATCGGCCCGACCGGCACCAATGCCGTCGGTGGCATCGCCTTCAGCGACACGAGTGACCTGCTGGGACTCGATCACGGTGACGAGTCGCTGGTGGAATTCGACCAGAGTACGGGAGCGGCCACAACACTCCTGCAGTTCCCCTTCGACCTGGGCAAAGGCGGGATGGCCTACGATTGTTCGACGGGCACGATCTACGGGGTCGACGCCAACACCGACGAGGTCTTTGTCGTGGACCCCACCGTCCCCGAGCTCAGGGACTTCCAACTCACGAATGTGCCCTTTGACAGCGTCGGGCTCGAGTGGGATCAGGCCAGCGGAACGCTTCTCGCCGCCACGGCCAAGCAGGTCTACAGCATCGAGCCCCTCACTGGAGCGACGACCCTGTTGGCGGAGCTGGACTTCACCTGGGACATCGACGACCTGGCCTATTACCCCCCTTGCCCTTGACGTGACCCCATGCGAACCTGCCTGATCCTCGGTCTCCTCATCGGCAGCGACGCGGCCGCCCAGTCCTTCGTTGAGCGCACCCTGTGCAGCGCGTGCGCCGGAGCCTACGCCGTCTCGTCCCTGGACATGGACGGCGACGGGGACCTCGACGTGTTCGCCACCGCGTTCAGCGACAACGAGGTCCTGTGGTTCGACAACACCGGCGGCGGGTTCGTCGAACGCCTCGCGACGGGCGGCGTCAATGGGCCCCATGGCGGCGCCGCCGCCGATTTCGACGGCGACGGAGACATCGACATTGCCGCCAACGCCAGCTGGGACGACGAGCTGTGGTGGTTCAGCAACGATGGCGCCTTCAACTTCGCATCGACGAATCTCGACCCCAGCCACGGCAACGGCATGGACGTGTTGGCCGTGGACCTCGACGAGGACGGCGACATGGACATCCTGACCGCGTCGTACGAGGACGACACCATCGCGTGGTTCGACAACGACGGCTTCGGCGGCTTCGTGGAGACGCCGATCAGCACCTCCGCAGACGGTGCCTACGGCGTTGATGTCGCCGACATCGACGGCGATGGCGACCTCGATGTCGTCTCCGCGTCGGGACTCGACAGCAAGATCGCCTGGTATCGAAACGATGGCTCCGAGGTCTTCACCGAACGCGTCGTCTCCTTCGGTCCTTACCTCCCGATCTCGGTCCACATCGCCGACATCGACGGCGACCTGGACCTCGACATCGCGGTGGCCGCCTTCGGCGATGACGAGATCCTCTGGTTCGAGAACGACGGCAACGAGTTGTTCACCGAGCACCTGGTCAATGGGAGTGCAGTCGGCGCCTTCGACGTGCAGGTCGCCGATGTGGACGGAGACGGAGACATGGACCTGTTGTCGGCCTCCTACGCCGACGACAAGGTGGCCTGGCACGAAAACGATGGTCTCGAGAACTTCACCGAGCACATCCTGAACGGTGCGGCCGACGAAGCGCGGGCCGTGTACCCGGTCGACATCGACGGAGACGGTGACATGGACGTCCTGTCCGCGGCCTTCCAGGGCGGCGTGATCTGGTACGAGCAGTGCACCGACGCCGACGGAGACAGCGCCTGCGACGACGACGACTGCAACGACGGTGACGCCGCCATCTTCCCCGGCGCCGTCGAGCTCTGCGACGGCATCGACAGCGACTGTGACGGGCAGATCACGGGCGAGATCGACGTCGACCTGGACGGGTTCCTGGAGTGCGAAGAGTGCGACGACACCGACGCCGACACCTTCCCCGGCGCCCCCGAGCTCTGCGACCAGCGCGACAACGACTGCGATGGCGTCGTGCCCATGGACGAGCGCAACACAGACGGCGACGGCTTCCTGGAGTGCGAAGAGTGCGACGACGCCGATCCCGACACCTTCCCCGGAGCACCCGAGCTCTGTGATGGCCTCGACAACGACTGCGATGGGGCACTCCCCTACGACGAGGCCGACGACGACGGCGACGGGGTGGCCCTCTGTGACGACGACTGCGACGATACCGACCCGCAGGTCTTCCCGGGCGCCGCCGAGGTCTGCAACGGCATGGACGACAACTGCGACGGCGCGGTCGACGAGGGGTGCACAGACCCGGGAGATCCGAGCGATCCAGGCGATACGACCGGCGCCGGGGACGACACCGACGGCGACGCCGAGGGCGACAAGGGTGGTTGCGGGTGTTCGACTGTGCCCGGGACCGGTGGACTCGCAAACCTCATCGCGCTCCTGCTCATCCTCGGCATCCGCCGCACCAGACAGAAGGCACCACAGTTGGCGTAGTGCGCGTATACTCCGCTGCCGGAGAGCTGGATGATCGCGGTGATGTTGGCGTTCGGCGCAATCGTGCTGGCGGCCCCCAACCCAAGCGCTGCCTACGTACACGATGTGTGGACCAGCGACGATGGGCTGCCCGTCGACCACACGACCGGGGTCGCTCAGACCCCCGACGGATTCCTGTGGGTCTCGACCGTGGATGGACTGTTGCGCTACGACGGCCGCGAGTTCGAGCGCTTCACCGTTCGAAATAG
>Ga0315336_1003300_pt1 | contig 21835 bp, 20 predicted proteins | sample ASW5metaG_FD_204512 | JGI IMG/M metagenome (GOLD analysis project Ga0315336, IMG submission 204512) | Ammonia-oxidizing marine archaeal communities from Monterey Bay, California, United States - ASW #5 | ecosystem: Environmental > Aquatic > Marine > Intertidal zone | place: USA: California... | reverse complement strand
ACAGACGCATTGAGTGACTCGACTTCGGGTACGATCGGTATGCTGACGAGATAGTCGCAAGCCTCTCGAACAGATCGGCTCATTCCTTTTTCTTCGCTACCGACCACGAGTCCGATTGGTCTGTCCCAATCCATTTTGTCCATCGGTGTGTCGCCAGAGCCTTCGGCCCCTACGATCCAATATCCACGCTCCTTGAGCTGAGAGATCACTTGCGACAGATTGGTGACGCGAGCAATCTTCATATCTCCAATCGTTCCAGCAGAGGTCTTGATTGACGCTGCCGTCACAGGAGCGGCCTTCCTGTCCGGAATGATGATTCCTCCAACTCCGGCCGCGGCACTACTTCTCGCGATGGCTCCCAGGTTGTGGGGGTCCTGAATGTGATCCAGAATTACAATGATGGGCTTGGACTGCCTAACATCGTCGATTCCAGCCGCAACCTCGTTTAGCATGTCATCGACATCGTAATAGTCGATTGGAGAAATACTGAGCAAGACTCCTTGATGATTGACACCGGGAACGAGACTGTTGAGCTTCTGCTGCGGAACGAATTGAACCTGAAGGCCGGCAGACTGGGCCATTCTCTGCAGCGCCAGCAATGATCCAGTTGCTCCCTTCTGGAGGATCATTTTGTCGACCCGAGAAATGTCTTTCTCTAGTTGCTCGCGTACCGGATTTCTTCCGGAGACAAATCTCGCTTGACCGGATGTTTCTTGCTTATTCTCGTTCATTCAAAACTGGATGCTGTGACGTGCGTTCTGACGAAAGGTAACGCCGTTGAGACCAATGATTATTGCATAACGAGATGATGCGCCGATTTTCCATGACTTCCACACTCGAACACGTTCTAGTGGCGCATGCCACAGACTGTTTCGTTTCTCAATCCCACCTTGCTCAGAACTGGGAAAAGTACAATTTCGCGTATGAGCCGGACTACGATTTGGCGTGCAAGGAATCGGACGCTTTTATATCGACCCTGAGAAATTTTGGCTGCCAAGTCGACGTTCTTCCGGTTCAACACTGCGTTGGTTTGGACTCACTTTACGTTCATGACCCTGTAGTTTCGACGGCGAATGGATTTCTGACAACATCCATGGGCAAGAAGCTGCGAAGAAGCGAATCAGAGTCGGTTGGACGGCATTTGCAGGAAAAAGGATACTTGGTCGACTCGATATCGTCAGAAACTGCCCTGCTCGAAGGGGGCGATGTAGTCTGGCTTCGTCCAGACATGGTGGCCGTAGGAGAAGGGCTCAGGTCCAATGCTGAAGGCATTGAAGCGCTGAAGTCGCACTGTGGCGACTCGGTAAACGAGGTCATATCTGTCTCGCTTCCCTACTGGAATGGTCCTTCAGACGTGCTGCACCTCATGTCATTTATATCTCCGCTGTCTGAAACGCAATTACTGGTCCATAGCCGGTTAATGCCTGTGACGTTTCGACAACGGCTACTCAAGTTGGGATTCGATTTGATCGAGCTTCCCTCAAACGATTACGATTCGATCGGTTGTAACGTGCTCGCCCTGGACAGTAAAACCTGCCTTATAGAGCAGGGAAATCAGGAGACCATTTCCATGCTCTCGGAACGCGGGTTCCGGGTCGTGTCCTATTCGGGAAAGCACATCTCCCTCGCTGGAGAAGGTGGCCCGACATGCCTCACGCGACCCATTCGCCGTCGCGACTAAGAAGACGGAATAGGAGGTGGAGTCGGATTCGTTTCACGCTTCGGCCAAGTTTTCCAGACGCCAACTACCCCGACAAGAATCAGGACAAGGGCGATGATTTCGGCCTGCGTCATCGTTTGGCCAAACAACTCAAATCGGTTGTTCACCCTGATTTTTTCTATGAAAAAACGCTCTGCCCCGTTAAAAACGACATAGACCCAAAAGAGCCAGCCAGTCATATGGGTATGCTTGCGAAAGGACCAGAGGAGCCAGCAGATCAGGCTCGCCGCGAAAAACTCATACAATGGCGTCGGATAAACAGGGGTAGCCGAAAGGTCGATACCCAGAATATTATTCGAATACGTTTCTGCCCACATCCACATGGGAAGCCAGTCCGGTTTAGCTGCTATATCCGAGGCGATTCCCCAATCTCCATCCCCGGCAAGTTGACATCCGATACGGCCAATGCCATACGATATCATCACCCCTGGAGCCATTGCATCCGCAACCGATCCCAAGTTTAGCTTGTTTTTTCGGACATAATAAACGACCCCGAATCCGCCTACGATCATCCCGCCGTAAAACGTAAAGCCTCCGGTCGTGAATATCATCCGCGATGGATTCGCGAAAAAGGATTCCAGGTTCTCAAAAATGTGAAAAATGCGCGCTCCGAAAAAGCCGGCTACGATCAAGATCATCACGATGGTGCCCACGACATACGATGGAGACACCGTAATCATCCGCTTTTTTCCTTTTTTCGATTTCGCGGGGTCAGGAATTTTCACACCTGAGAGTTGCCCGCTCGCATACATCCGATCAAATTCTTTTTGCAACAACCAGGCGCCGAACATCGCTCCTAGAGCGACCATAAAGCCAAACGAATTGATAGGAACCGGAAAGTTGAATCCGAACCAATCTATAAAAATGTCGCTCAATCGGGGGTACATGCGGTACTCGTCTTTACTGTTCGGTAGTCTGTGCTACTGAATATCGTGCGCTCGGGCAGGCGGCAGATCGAAATCCTCAACCCATGCATGGTAAATCCGTTCCAATCTTCTGGCCAGATGGACGTCTACACATTCGTTACTCTCCCAGCTGAACGCTCGCGACCAGTCCGTCGCTAGTCGCTCACTTCAGACGACAGATCGGTCAAAAGGACTGATTTCTGGTTGGAATCACTCATGTTTTTCAGCATGACAGTTCCAGCGTCAAGTTCATCGTCACCGACGATGGCAACGAATCGCGCATCCTGCCGGTTCGCTTCCCTCATCTGGGCTTTCATGGATCTTCCTTTGAGGTCGTAAGAGACGTTGAGACCCTCTGTTCGCATCTTTTGGGCTGCCGTAAAAGTCCAACTGAGCGCGGCGTCGCCGAGTGCAACGATGAATACATCCGGTCGAGCAGCTGCAGCTTCGCTAACGCCGGAAGCATACATCGCCATGATCATCCGTTCGAAGCCGGCGGCGAAACCGACTGCTGGAACGATTTGCTTAGATCCAACCTCTTTCGAGAGCAGGTCGTAACGCCCTCCACCCGCTAAAGAGCTCTGAGCTCCCAACGCGGGGCTTTCGAGTTCAAAAGCAGTTCTACTGTAGTAATCCAATCCTCGGACCAGATGTGGGTCTTCCACATAAGAAATACCAACAGCGGTGAGGTAGTCTTTGACAAGCTCAAAGTGGATTTTACTCTCGTCATCGATGAAGTCAGTGAGCAAAGGAGCATCTTTAAGTATCTCGCGCTCTCTCTCGTTTTTCGTATCCAGAATCCTCAATGGGTTGGTACTGAGCCTATTCTTGCTGACATCTGAGAGATCATCCACGAACGGATTCAAGTACTTTACTAGGGCTTCTTTGAATCGAGGTCGACTCTCTGCATCACCCAGAGAATTAATCTTCAACGTGTACTCGGTTATGCCCAGCCCAACGACAATATCTCTCAAGCATGCGATCGATTCGGCATCTGCGCGAGCATCTTCCGATCCTATGATTTCTATCCCGAACTGATGAAATTGCCTGTATCGGCCTTTCTGGGGACGTTCTGCTCGAAAAAATGGCCCAGAATAGTATAACCTTTGCGTTCCGCCCTTCTGCGCGAGATTATGTTGTAGATAGGCTCGCATGACGGGCGCCGTTCCTTCGGGACGCATCACATAGTTGGTGCTGCCCCGTTCGAACGCGAACATTTCTTTCGACACAATATCTGTCTGCGCACCAATTCCTCTGGCGATGAGCTGCGTCGGCTCGAGAATCGGTGTCCGGATTTCAGCCGCTCCGTATCTGGCCATCACCTTCCGCACCACCTCTTCCAGATGAATCCATATTCTAGTTGGAGCAATAAAATCTCCGCCCGAGGTATGCCCATCGGGTAGAATATCAAACGTGCCGGGAATGGATTTAAACTGATTCATTCGTGATTAATTCAGGCTGGCCTCAACTTCGATAATTCGCTCGAGAAGTTCTTCGCTGGTTTTCGCGGCCATGATTCTGTCTCGGTGCTCTTCCCGATTCATCATTCGCGAAAAACGGCTCAAAATGCGTACATGCTGCGATTTTGCATCTTGTTTCCCTATCAACAGAAACACAATTTTTACAGGCTCATTGTCGAGCGAACTAAACTCAACCGGTTCTTTTGTCGTGGCGAGAGCTGCAACCACCCCGGAAACAGCGGAAGTTTTCGCATGTGGAAGCGCGAGGCCCTTGCCAACACCCGTCGACATCTTCGTTTCTCGGTCATGAACGGCTGAGCGCACCTCGTCCACATCAGAAATAGATTCATTCTGCGCAACAAGGTCTATCACAGCATCGATCAGAGAAGACTTCGTCGCGGCTTCGATTCCCACGGCGACATTGCTGATATTTAAAAGACCCTGAAAAACCATGCTTCCTCACATCGTACCGTTTCGGGCAAATTGCATCTTTCCGACAATTGCATCTTTCCGGCGACTGCATCTTTCCGGCAGGTGCGCCTGTCCACTATTTCGGCTCGCAATCTACCACGAAAGGCCGTTGGAACCACATCTTCGGCAAACATTTACACAGTTTCTCTCTGCGAAAAGATTATTGGCGGACGATATCGAAGGAGCGCAATCGCTCGAGCACGTGTTTCATATCGTCCGGAAGGTCGACTTCGAAATCCATCTCTTCACCGGTGCTGGGATGTCGGAATCCTAAGGAGGCTGCGTGAAGCGCTTGTCTGGGGAGGGATTTAAAGAGATTGCGGTAAAATGCTCTGCGCTGACCTTCGTCTTTTCCGTACCTGATTCGATCCCCGTCATAAGTCATATCACCAAAAACGGGATGTTTTAGATGAGCAGCGTGGACTCGTATCTGATGCGTCCTACCCGTTTCAAGTCGAAACTCTGCCAGACATGTGTATCCAAATTTTTCCACAATTTGATAGTGCGTGATGGCCCGTTTCCCTTCTCCTTCCTTCACGACTGCCATTTTTCGACGGTCTCTCACATCTCGTGCGATCTCTGTATCTATAGTCCCTTTGTCTTCACCCGGCACGCCCCAGACTATAGACAGGTATTTGCGACGGGTACTCCGGTCTGCAAACTGACGAGACAGCGCCGCATGAGCCACATCGTTCTTAGCGGCCACCAATAGCCCACTCGTATCCTTGTCGAGCCGGTGCACAATGCCAGGTCTCAGAGCCACATCGCCCTCATAGCGAGGCTTCAAGTTCAGGCTGGATAATCCGGTTTCTGGATCTGCATCGGCGTCCTTTTCGTCATCCATCAGTATGGCTCCACCTCCTACGTGGTAGAGCAGGGCGTGAACCAGCGTGCCCGTGCGGTGGCCATAAGCGGGGTGAACAACCATTCCTGAAGGCTTGTTGACCACCAGCAGGTCATCATCTTCATAGCGAACATCGAGCGGAATCGGCTCCGGAAGAATTTCCACCGACGGAGCCTTTAATATTGTACAAACAATGATGTCGTCCGGCTGAACCGGTGTGGATGGCTTCGTAATGGTGGTGCCATTTATCACAACCAGACCGTTCTTGATACCCTTCTGGACTTTCGCCCGCGTGGCGTTCATGATGAAGCCCGTCAGGTACACATCCAGCCGCTCCGATTCACGATAACCTGAGGGCACATCGAATCGAATTTCTATCTCTTCTTTTTTTGGTTCGCTCATAGCGGAATTTACCGAAAAAGACGCTATTCGTTTTAATTCCTTCTCGCTGGTTCTGTAACATTTAAGGCCAGATTTCGTCATAGGGGTGTGTCTCAGATGGGGAATCTGGCAATATCTTCTCCTACTGATGAATAACACCTCTGGATAGCCGTTCGCCTGGTGGGGTCGACCGGCTATCCTTTTTTTGTCCAATCGTAATATTGCCTGACAAAGAAAGGTGACCTGAAGAAGAATGGCGGCTACGCCGCTGACCTTGATGAAATTTCATATCGATTCCCTGATATCGATCGAATTGCGCCGTCACACTCCAGATTTAACAGAGCGACCCAGAGTTCTCCTCCCGCCGAACCATTCGATTGTGACAAAATTCGATCAAGCTCGTCGATATGGAGCGAACTTTGTCTCAGTGCAGCAATAATTTTTCTTTCGAGATCAGGTCGCAATTCCTCTGTATGCGCGACGACGGGGTCCGCCTGGGTTACATCCGGTTCGAGAAACCCCTGCGTCCTCAGGTCATCTAGCACTTGCTCCACCGAGCATAGAATCTGCCCTTCTCCTCGCAACAAGGAGATGTTCGTCCCCTTCGATGTTTGCTCGTCAATACGGCCTGGAACGAAATACACGTCTCGATTCTGATCGATTGCAGAACGAGAGGTGATTAATGCTCCTGCACGTTCAAATGCTTCGACCACAATGACCGCCCGACATAACCCACTGATTATCCGATTGCGAACCGGAAAATTGTGTGCCTCCGGTGCTTCGTTTGGGTCTAGCTCGGATATAACACAGCCTTGTTTTTCGATAGCACTCGCCAACTCTCGATGTTCGCGTGGATAGATCTGATCTACGCCCGAGCCGAGAACCGCGACTGTTTGCCCTCCCGCATCGATGGCGCCGTGATGCGCCGCTGCATCAATTCCATATGCGAGTCCACTCACGATACGGACGCCCTTCGAAGCCAGTTGAAATGCGAGACGGTGCGCCGTGCGTCGGCCGTAGGGCGACGCACGGCGCGTACCCACTATTGCAACGTCCGGCCCTGGAATCTGAGAAAGCTCGCCACGAACCCATAGCATCGCGGGAGGATCACTAATTTGTTTTAGCAGCTTCGGATAGGCTTGATCCGCAATCGAAAGAAGAGAAATGCCGTCGCGCTGAGCGTTTTCGATTTGTCGCTGCATCCTTGCGTCCGGAGCTTGACGAAACTGACGCTCGATCTTAAGAGCAATCCCCTTCCAATGCCTTCAACCGTCTCGAGGGCCTCGACAGGCTGAGTCGCCATGATCGCGGCCGAATCGAAGCGAGCATATAGTCGTTTCTGAAGCCTGGGGCCCAGCCCTGGCGTGGCATCGAGTTGAAAGCGCTGTAGCCACTCATCCTCAGAGAATGTCGCTTTATCAGTCTTCGAGATCGCCAAACGTCTTGGTCTTCTTGACGTAGTTCCACAATCCACGTTTCAGCACATCCAGCCCTGACCTGGCCACAGAACTGAAGGCAAACACCTCTGTCCCATCACCAATTGCGGCACGGGCCTCTTTCAGAACCTTTTTTTGTTCATCGGGAGCTATAAGATCCAGTTTGGAGAGGCCAACAACACGGGGCTTATCGAGCATTTCTGCGTTGTATTGCCTTAATTCGCCGAGAAGCGTCTCATATTCAGCTGCCACATCTTCCGTATCCAGGGGAATCATGAAAAGCAGCACTGCATTTCGCTCGATATGCTTTAAAAACTGAATGCCAAGTCCTTTCCCGAGGTGCGCACCCTCGATGATTCCCGGGATGTCTGCGATCACGAACGACTCGTACGATTCGAGAGCAACAACCCCCAGAGACGGCTCCAACGTCGTAAACGGATAGCCTGCAATCTTCGGGCGCGCTGCAGACAGGCTCGCTACAAGCGTACTCTTTCCTGCATTCGGTAAACCTACCAATCCAACATCTGCCAACAGCTTGAGCTCCAACGTGATATCACGTTCTTCTCCAGGCTCTCCAGGCTGCGAATGTCTCGGAGCCTGGTTGGTAGATGATTTAAAAAACGTATTCCCCTTTCCTCCGCGTCCACCTTTTGCAAGATCGAGTCTGTCGCCTGCGACCAGCAATTCGCCTATAACTTCTTGCGTTTTGGTGTCCTTTATCACCGTTCCGACCGGGACCTTTAGAAGGATATTGGCGCCATCCTTCCCATGTTTGTTCGCACTAGAACCAGAATGGCCGTTTTCGGCATTGTGATGCCTGTTGTATCGATGATCTAGCAGCGTATAGAGGTGGCTATCGGCAATTAAAGATACCGAGCCGCCTACGCCGCCGTCTCCACCATCGGGTCCGCCCTTGGGCTCAAATTTCTCTCTTCTGAAAGAAACGCTCCCTGCGCCACCCTTTCCGCTTTTCACGGACACTGTTACGTAGTCAACAAATTTCATAATGCAGTATACACACCTTCTTCCTCCTACGCCTATCCGGGCGCGTGAAGAAGAAATCAACGGGCCTTTCACCAACAACAAAGTTGAGCAATTGTTATTCTCAGACCCATGAGCAAAAAAGACATAACTGTTTACACCGACGGAGCCTGTAGCGGCAACCCGGGACCAGGTGGCTGGGCCGCGCTTCTCATCTATGGTGACAAGGAGCGCGTAATAACTGGCGCCGAGAAAGACACGACTAATAATCGCATGGAGCTGGCCGCAGTGGTCGAATCACTCCGCGTCTTAAAAGAACCATGCATTGTCAGGATTCACACCGACAGCGCCTACATAGCAAATGCGTTTAATGACAAGTGGATTGACAATTGGATCCGACGCGGGTGGAAGACGGCTGCGAAAAAGCCCGTCAAGAATCAAGATCTGTGGAAAGACCTTCTATCTCTTATGGAAAAGCACGAGGTCTCCTTTATCAAGGTGAAGGGCCACTCTGACGACGAACTCAACAACCGCGTTGACGGTCTTGCCGTGGAAGCGTTGAAGCTGGGTTAGTTTCGAATATCAATCGACCTCGATCTTGCCACGTCCAGAAAGCGCGTCGACATACGCCTTTGTGAATACTTCCACTTCGCTCGATCTGACTTTCAGGGAAATTTCTGTGTCGTCTCCATATTCTGTGGCCGCGATGACCACATCATACTTCCCGATTAGGTGCATGGCCGGAGAGGTATCTTCATAGCCGAATCGAATGACTACTTTGGTTCGGGGTATCACTTCTATTATTGAGGCGTCCGCAAGTGCAAGTGAAGCGGCCTCGCCGTAAGCCCTCACCAGTCCGCCAGTTCCAAGTTTTGTACCTCCGTAGTAGCGGACCACGACAACGAGCGTATTGGTTACGTCTCGGCCTTCAATGTGCCGAAAGATTGGTAGTCCTGCGGACGAATTCGGCTCTCCGTCATCACTATATCGATATTGTTCGCCTTTCGCCCCGATCCGATAGGCACTGCAATGGTGGGTCGCATCGTAGTCCCTTTTTCGGATGGCCGCCAACGCCCCATCGGCTTCCTCAACGGAGGAAACAGAAAGGGCCTCGGCAATGAACCGAGACCCTTTGACCTTGATCAGTGAATGACCAGGTTTATCAAGTACGAAATAGGTGTCCGACAAAATTGGGGTCCAACTGGAGACTCTTTGATGTTACTCGCAATATAGCAAATGCCACCATGCGAGCTATCTACGGACCGACCTTGCGAAGGAAACTGTCATGACCTTCAGACCAGAGTCGGTTCTGTGCAGTTCTCGCTGGTTCTTCTTGATCGAAGCGATTGAAGTAAACACGAAACGTAGGGGCATCACCCGATTCGATAGCCAGAATCCAAGCTTCCTTGAACTGTTTTGCCAATTCTTGCGCTCCTTCAATGGATGAAAACGAGCCGATCTGTAGCGTAAACATTCCGGTTTCAGAATCTAATTCTAAACTACCGCTCATTTCCGAAGTCGTACTCGAATCGAATGATTCCAGCATCTCGTCGGGCGCCGGCACTGTAGGTTGCTCATAAACCCTCAATGGAAGGTCCAGGTTTGGTATTTCCCGAGGTATCTCACGGGCAATGGACTCATCCATTTCGTCAATGCCCGACTCTTGAATCACCTCAATCATCTCAGCTTCGTCAGATGCAAGATCGCTAGAGGCAATTGAGATATCGTTTCCAAAATCCATTACCTCAATACTTACTTCCTGCGGGCCATTCGCAAACAGGCCCAATTCTTTGGCTGCGGCGCCGGATAGATCTATAATGCTTCGCGCATTCGCGCTTGAGCGATCGTTGATTCGAACGACAACTGAAGCCATCGTTTCCGTATTGGTGACCCGAACCATCGAATCGAACGGAAGATCTGCATGTGAAGCAGTCAGCGATTTATGATCGTATCGCTCTCCCGACGCGGTTTTGGCTCCATGGTTACTCAAATTGATCCATGTCGCGTGCCCCGTATCCTGGGCGCTAGATGGCAGCGCAAAAAACAGCGCTGTAGCGACAAGCATGGCTGCAACGAGCCAGATTGAAGAGAGAAAATGTCTTGTTGAAATGATCATGGCGATCCTCCAAAGAGGGTTTGGTTGTCCAAATGCGCGAATCTGTTGTCGCGCTACCCTTTCTGAAAGGCCAACAAGTGTGCCAGCTTAAGGCAACATCGCCATCGGTGTGCTAATCCCCGTTTTCAGACTCAAATGGCCCATTTCCTGAGCAAAAGAAAGCTCAAAAACGCGAATAACAGCTAAAATTGTGGGATATTTTTCCGAATCGCGGTAAAAATGACCGCAAGGAAGAGGGTGCAGACACTATTGGAAGGAGCGCATCGTCGTCTCGCACAAAAGCCCCTTTTTAACCCAAGATTTGGGCATTCAGGCTAATTTCTGAGAGAATTGTCTTAACTCCCAGGCATCGCTCAAACTCACCTTCGTAAATGAGCGCCTGCCCATCGAGATGAACCTTCCAGGTCATGTCCTCTGCCGCTCCTGTAGAGCAGCCTATCGCCTTAATTATTTGAGTGATGACCTGCTCAAAAGTGTGCACTTCATCATTGTATAGAACGACTCGCCACGCGACTTCGACCTGCTCAGCGACTTCGACCGCTACTTCTTGATGGTGTTCAGGTTTTGACGACTTCATTTACCAACTAGCTCATTTACTACGACGTGGTAATCTTCCATCACCGAGTTCGCGAGGAGCTGTTGGCACGCCTGTTCGGCAACCGACTTCGCTTCATCAGCGGTCTCTGCACTAATCTCCATCTCAATGTGTTTTCCGATCCGGACCTGCGACACGGCATCAAATCCCAATTCCGAAAGAGCATGCTGAGATGCTTTTCCTTGCGGGTCGAGAATGGACGGCCTTAAAGTTACGGTAATGGTTGCTTTGAACATGTGGTGTCGAAAACGAATAAGATGAAGACCAATACGATGAAGACGATAGATTCGCTACCAAGATACGGTTTGCAGGAATGCTTGCACTGACAGAATTGTTAATTATTCATTCTGATGGCTCAGCATCAGCGGATCTCAACGCTTTAACGAATCCTCCGAACGAGCGAGCGAGACCCAGGATAACGTAGGAAACCATGACGGCCAGCAATCCAGGCTCTCTGAAAACCGCCATCACAACCAGTGCTAAAATTCCGATGAGCGTATTTCGGGGATTTCTCTTAATGTATTCAGCCGAAGGCCTGGGAGCAGAATCAAACTTAATGTTGGAAACCATAAGTCCGGAAAGGAGAATGACGGTTATAAAAATGACACTCATGTCACCATTGTTTTCTACCAACCGTCGAACGAGATCGGCATTAAGCACGATGGCCACGATGACCATCGCCGAAACTGGAATTGGCATTCCTACGAAATAGTCACTTTTTTCTCCTTCATAATTCGCGTTGAATCGCGCTAACCGGACCGCACCTGCCAACGCAGGCAGCGAGGCTATAATGATGCCGGGGGTCCCATACTCCTGAAGTCCAAACACATAGATCATGAATGCCGGCGCGACTCCAAAGCTGACTATGTCGCATAAGCTGTCGAGTTCTGTGCCAAACGGACTTGAGCCATTGGTCAACCTTGCGAGTGTTCCGTCCATCATATCGAAGAAACTAGCCAACAAAATCAACCAGCCTGCATATTCCAGCCTACCTTCCAGCACTTGAATTAGAGACAGAAAGCCACAAAAGAGATTCATTAGCGTGAAAAACGAAGGCACTGCAGCCCTAGGAATTTTTCTCGGACTTCCTCCATTTCTCGATTCACGGTATGAAATGAGACGCTGGCGAAACCGTCGCTGTTTTAGACCCGGTCTGGTTTGCTTTTTCTTAGCTCGCAACATTCCTTATTCGCCTTGTTCGGTTTGATGAGCCTGCTTTTGAGGCTCAGACTCTTGAGCTGAGGACTCCGCCACTCTGGAATCATTAAGCCTTCCGAGCGTCGTTAGTCCGCCTTTCACCTTGTCCCCCACTGCAACACTAATCTCCGCATCGAGAGGAAACAAAATATCCATTCTCGAGCCAAATTTCACTATACCAAAACGCTCACCCGTACTCACTGTGTCGCCGACCGTGATGTGATAAACAACGCGGCGGGCAACTGCTCCAGCAATTTGCTTAAACAAGATCTTCTGCCCCGATCCATGTTTCAATCCCAACTGGGAACGCTCATTCAGCTCGCTTGCTTTTTCGTGCCACGCCACGAGATAGTCACCTGACACATACTGATCGAATTCGATCACCCCGCCGATTGGAGCTCTATTCACGTGCACGTTTAAGGGAGACAAAAATACAGAGACTTGACGAGCTCTTCCCTGGATGTAGAGAGGTTCGTCAACATCTTGGATCAAAACAACCTTCCCATCGGCAGGAGAAAGCATGGTCCACTCATCCACACTCGGTACTACCCGTGTCGGATCACGGAAGAAATACATCGTAAAGAGTAGTAGGAAGATGCCAACGCCGCCTATAACATATCCTGGTATTCCGCCAGCCAGGCGGCCCAGATACATCAATACGACAAAGAGAACGAAAGCGGCAATAATGAGGCCGTAGCCTTCTTTGGCAAACATACCTTCTTTGGCAAATTTCTTGGAGGAATGGGTTTAAATCTCGGCAACCGAAAGCGCAATCCGCCGAACCTGCAAAGAAGAAAGTAGGTTAAACGCCTGATACGCGAGCTGCCGATGAAACCCGAAAATAGCATCCACGTTTGATTGCCGCCCTATCCATCTAGACAATTCCGAACAACTTCGTGTCCACTGTCGCCTTCCATACGCTCGGTTGCAAGCTCAATTTTGCTGAGACTTCGGCCATTTCCGACCAATTTCAGTCGCGAGATTTCGACGTTGTGCGATTTGGTGAACACGCGGATGTGGTTGTCCTCAACACGTGTACGGTCACAGAAGAAGCAGACAGAAAATGCAGACAGGCCATTCGGCGCGGGATGAAAGCCAATCCGAACGCTTGCGTCATCGTGACAGGTTGTTTTGCTCAACTCCGTCCAGAGCAAATCGCGGAGATAGAAGGAGTCGATGTTGTCTTAGGGGCAAACGAAAAGTTTAGATTATTCAGTTATATCGAGGCTTTTTCAAAACGTGAAAAGACACAGATCGAAGTATCCTGCATTGACGATGTAACCGAATTTGGGGCGGCTTTTTCTGCTTCAGAAAGAACCCGCGCCTTCCTCAAGGTTCAGGACGGCTGCGATTATACTTGTTCATTCTGCACGATTCCCAAGGCGAGAGGCAGCAGCAGATCTGAAACGATCGACGGAGTCCTGCGTCAGGCGGAGCAGATTGCTAGCAAAGGTTTTAAAGAAATTGTCCTGTCTGGCGTGAACATCGGCCTATTTGGACAAGAACGAGATGAATCGCTACTCGATCTAATCCGCGAGTTGGACACGGTTCAAGGAATTGAGCGATATCGTATCTCTTCCTGCGAACCCAATCTCCTCACGAACGAAATTGTTGATTTTGTAGCTGGTTCGAGAGCGTTCATGCCGCATTTCCACCTTCCCCTTCAGAGCGGCGATGACTTCGTACTGGGAAAAATGAGGCGCCGTTATCGTCGTGATATCTACACCAACCGGATCGAATACGTCCTCGATTTGATTCCCGACGCAGCAATCGGAGTAGATGTGATCGTTGGCTTCCCGGCAGAAAGCGAGGAACGGTTCGAAAATACGTTTGCTTACCTCTCCGATCTCCCCATCTCTTACCTGCACGTCTTTACCTATTCTGAACGACCCAATACAATTGCTGTGGATGAAATCGAAACCATGGGTGGTACTGTGGTGCCAAAACCGATCCGGTCACATCGCAACAGGAGACTCAGACTGTTATCCGAGAAAAAGAAGGCTCGTTTTTATTCGCGCTACTTGAATCGTACACGACCTGTTTTGTGGGAAGAGTCCCAAAAAGAGGGACTTATGACTGGATTCACAGACAATCATATTCGCGTCGAGGCGCCTTTTGATGCGAGTCGCATTGCTCAAATTGACAACATAGAATTGGGCCATATCAGCGAACGGGGAAATGTCAGGGCCTCCGAATTGGATAGTCTCCCGATACTGTGATCTGTAGTATTGTCACTTGTTGTAGCAGTTAAAGGAATTTGTAGGATCATGACTAGTTCAATTCGAATAGTTGCCCTGGTAGTATTTCTCGCCGGTTTTTTGGCGGGTTGCGAAATCGCGGGGCCAGACCACGGCGAGGAAACTGAACTATCCTCCAATCGAAAAAAATGGGACGCTTATCAGGATGGTGACTACAATTTTGTGCTTCTTCGAGGCTGTTTCTGCATCCTCGGCGGACCACACTGGGTGCAGGTCGTCGACCATCAAGTTGACGTAGCAATCAGCACTAATACCAATCAACCGGTGCCTGCGGACGATTTACAGTACATCGAATCTGTATCGGATGTGTTCGACATGATTGAAGAAGCACTCGAGAGTGCAGACAGTATTGAGATTGAGTATTCGGAGTTCGGTTATCCGCTCAGTGTTAATATCGACTGGATTAAGCAAGCCATTGATGACGAAATGTTCATCACCATTTCAAATCTCCAGCTGGGAGTAGCGTTGATCGACTAACACGGGCTTATTCCGAGCTTCGAAGGCTCTTGGAAGGATCTGCGAGTGCAGCTTTGGTGGCGTGAAAGCTTACCGTAAGGCCACCAATTCCCAGTAGAATCAGGGCTCCCACGATGAAGACATCGATCCCGATTTCAGTCTGGAAGGCGAATGACGACAACCACTCCTGAGAAGCCAGATAGCTCAATGGAGCCGCCACTACAATGGCAAGAAGTATGAGCCGAACAAAATCCTTGCTGATAAGCATTACAATGCCGGCTGAAGTCGCCCCCAGCGCCTTTCGTATCCCGATCTCTCGCTTTCGAGATTCAGCCATGAAAGCAGCCAACCCTAGCAACCCGAGCGACGCGATGAACAACGCAAACATTGTAGACATGCGTAGCATTCCTCCCCACCTAGCATCCGTCATATAAAGCTCGCTGAGCTCCTCGTCCAGAAAGGAGTAGTTGAACGGCTGTCCTGTCACTTGATTCCAGACTTCTTGCATTTCGGCTATCGTGCTTGAGAGGCTTCCGCTTTTGAGACGAGCAACGATGACCGTCGGAAAATTTGTTGGCGTAAAAACCAACGGACCAATCTCGCTGTGCAGTGACTCAAAATTGTAGTTTTCAGAGACTCCTATAATGCTATAGGAGAGGCTGTCCGAGTCTGGATTCAAAAGAATTGATTCTCCAATCGCTTCGGCCGGATTTGTCCAACCCATCAATCTGGCCGCAGCTTCGTTTAGGATCAATGATCGAGAATTTCGAGTCGCTTCTAATTCAAACGTTTTTCCGCTACGCATCTGAATTCCCAACACCGAAAAATAGTGCGCATCAACCCAGTTCCGCTGAACGATCTGCGTGGTGGAGATTCCCTGCTCTGGTCGGCGAAGGGAGTGACCTCCGGAGTGTCTTTCACCAGGATAGGTAGAAGCCGTGGCCGCAAGATTCGAAACCGAGCTAATGTCCATCAACGCGTTTCGAAGTGTTTGATACTGCCCGCGGGCTTCAATCCCCGGAACGGGTACGGTTACGACGTTTTCTGCGTCAAAGCCAATATCTGCGGTCTGAATATGACTCATCTGGCGAAAAACAACCATCGTAACGACGATCAAGACTGCCGATACCGCAAACTGAGTGACAACAAGAATATTTCTGAATTTCCTTCCCCGTACGCTGTTCATAAATGAGCCTTTCAAGACTTCGGCTGGGACATATCGAGACAGAAATATGGCGGGATATCCCCCGGCCAGGAGCCCCATCGCTACGGTCAGCATCAATCCACCCGCTACCAGACCAACCGACAAGTGACTCAAAATGTCTGGTTTTCCGATAAAGGCACCAAAGAATGGGCCCAAGATGGCCATCAGAACGACTGCCACCAGGAGTGAACTGAAGACAAGCACGAAGGCTTCAACATAAAACTGCTGAATAATTTCATGCCGTTTGGCTCCGGAAACCTTCCTGACTGCAACTTCGCGGGCGCGTTTCATGGCACGGGCAGTTGCAAGATTCACATGATTGATGGACGCGATTATCAGGATTAGAAGCCCCACCACGGCCATCAATAAGACGAAGCGATAGTCTCCGTTTGGTTCAAGCTCGTTCGCCATTTTCGAGTACAGATGTATTCGGCTCAACGGTTGAAAATCCAATTCATAAGAGGCATTTTCACCCGCCATTCTAGAGCGTAAAGGCTCTATCGATTTCTTGAAAGAGTTTATCGAAGAGTTTTCCTTCAGGCGAACGTAGGTGTAGAAAACCTGCCACTCCTCCATTATTCCGCCATAGCTAACACTTGGAAGGGTCGACATTGAAGCGACAAAATCGGGATGGAGATGCGAATTTTCCGGGGTATCCGCCAGGACACCCGTCACCGTAAGCTCGTGCCTCGTGTTATAGACTATTGTCTGTCCAATCGGATCTTGTTCGCCGAAATACTTGCGAGCAGTGCGCTCCGTTATTACGATGGAATATGGATCTTTCAAGGCCTCACGGGGATTCCCGCGAATCAGGTTGAACGAAAATACCTGAAATAGTGAGTTGTCCGCGAAGAAGAAATTCGGTTCGTAGAATCCCCTTTCGTCTTTCGAAACAAGCGGCGTTTCCCAGTGCTTGAAAATGCGAACCGAGGCTTCTACATCTGAATAATCCGACCGTAACGTTTCCGACATGGAGGCTCGCAACATGCCTTGCCAATTCCCCTCAGATCCAGTTCGAACACGATATATCTGATCAGCTTGCTCATGAAACTGGTCATAACTCATCTCATCCTGAACGTATAATCCGACGAGTAGGCATGCCAAAAGGGCTACCGACAGTCCTACCACGTTTATTACCGTTTGTCCAAACTGCCTACGAAACGAGCGAAGTGCAATATGGATATAGTGAGAGAGCATCGAGACGGAAAACATCGTTTCGTTTAGGACACTTCTTGCACGTTTATTTTTGCCGAAACGTACCGGTTGATACGCATTCTCCAGCTCTACCTGCGTCCCTAACATCTCGGAGGACGAAAGGAAGGCCTCCTTTTCGCTAATTCCTTGCTCTACGCGTTTCTGTATTTCTTTGCGAAGATGATCTTCAAGCTCGTCTAGATCATCTTCTAAAAATGTTCGACGAAGACGCAAGGTGTGACGCCACGCCTTGATGGCATTCTCCAAATGAAACTGGGTAATTCTCATCTTACTGGCTCATCAAGAGTGAAGCCGACATTCGAGGCTGTAATCCCCATAATCGAGCCAGAATGGCATCTACTTGCAGCCATTGGTGACGTTCTTGTTCGAGCTGTTCTTTTCCTCCCGGACTAATGCGGTAATATTTCCGCCGCCTGCCTGTATCTGTTTTCTGCCAGTAGGATTCAATAAACCCCTCATCCTCCATGCGGTGAAGGACCGGGTATAGCGAACCATCCTTCCACACAAGCTGACCGAAGGAGTATTCTTTCACCCGCTGAATAATGTCATAGCCGTATGAGTCTTCCTTGGCGAGAATAGACAGGAGGATTGGACGAACCGAGGCGCCGACAAGCTCTTTGGAAATCATTAGGGCTTACAAGTTTACAACTACATTGATGTTCTATGTACACCCCTAGATACATAGATCTTCAATGGATATCAAGTTGAAAACTTACCCTATTCATCTCTATCGCGACAGGTACAGGTTTCTCATTTCAAACGGTTTGCGGAAGTGTTCGTCGTCGAAGTCTTGTATGAATGCGATGGCTTCGCCAGTCGACTTCATCTCGGGTCCGAGTTCTTTGCGAACTTCGGGGAATTTATCCCATGAGAACACCGGCTCTTTGATGGCGAATCCTTCCAGGCTCGATTCCAGGTCTCCTCGCTCCTCAAATTCCTTCAGTTTTCGGCCAAGCATGACCTTCGTTGCGATGTTGGAGATCGGAATCCCAGTCGCCTTGGCGACGAAAGGCACCGTCCGAGATGCTCGCGGATTGGCTTCAATCACGTAAACAATGTCGTTCTTCAAGACCATCTGCACGTTGATCAATCCCAAGACGCCCAGACGAAGCGCGATTTCCCTGATGTACTGGCGCACCGTTTTCTGAGTCTCCTCTGACATAGAATAGGGTGGCAATACCGCAGTTGAATCTCCTGAATGAACACCAGCTGGTTCAATGTGCTGCATGATGCCACAGACCCACACATCTTCCCCATCACATATCGCATCGACATCCAACTCGATCCCGTCCTCTAAAAAAAGGTCAAGAAGGATGACGTTGTCCGGCATCAGCTTCCAGATCTGCTGCGTGCACTGCTGCACTTCTTCTTTGTTGATGGCAATGCGCATGCCCTGCCCACCCAGCACATAACTAGGACGAACCAGGAGAGGATAACCGATCTTTTCCGCCTGTTCTACCGCCTCATGTTCCGACGTGGCAGCTCCGTAGGGAGGAAACGGAATTTCAAGCTCTTTAAGGATATCCGAGAACCGGCTGCGATCTTCCGCGAGGTCCATGTTGTCGAATTGCGTACCGATAATCGGAATTCCCAAACGATCGAAATCGCGTGAAAGCTTGAGTGCCGTCTGCCCCCCGAGCTGAACGATTATTCCGGTCGGCTTCTCGTGCTCAATCACGTCCAAGACTCTCTCGAGGTAGACTGGTTCGAAGTAAAGCTTGTCGGCGACGTCAAAATCTGTCGAAACCGTTTCCGGATTGCAATTTATCATGATGGCTTCGTAGCCCATCTCCTTTGATGCCAGCACGCCGTGAACACACGAGTAGTCAAATTCAATCCCCTGACCGATTCGGTTCGGACCGCTTCCTAGAATAATGACCTTTTCGCGATCTGAAACCTCACTTTCCGACAAAGACTCGTAGGAGGAGTAGTAATACGGAGTCTGCGCGGGAAACTCACCCGCACAGGTATCTACTAGCTGAAAAGACGGCTTCACATCCATCGATTTTCGGTAGGCCCGCACTTCTTCGTCTGAAGCTTCATCCTGAACCAAATGCGCAATTTGAAAGTCTGAGAACCCGTATTGTTTGACTTGAGTCATAAACTCTTTATCGATCTGGCGAAGAACTTTCTTTCGAATCTCGTCTTCTATGGTAACGATGTCTTGGATCTGGAAAAGAAACCAGGGATCAACTTTTGTGATGTCAGACACCTCTTCAACCGAGGCTCCAAGCTTGAACGCGTTCCTGATCTGGAGCGTCCGATCCCAATAAGATTTCTTGAGTCGATCGCGAATTTCGAAACGGGCCGTCTCGTCTCGATCAGCACCGAGGCCGTGATACCCGTTTTCCAGACTCTGCCAAGCCTTCTGCAAACTCTCCGGAAACGTGCGGCCAATTGCCATGACTTCTCCGACCGCCTTCATTTGAGTAGTTAACTCTTCATCAACTCCTTCAAATTTGTCGAAATTGAAGCGCGGTATTTTGGTAACGACGTAGTCAATAGAAGGCTCAAAACAAGCCGATGTCGTTCCCGTGACATCATTTTTAAGTTCATCCAGTGTGTACCCCACGGCCAGCTTCGAAGCAACCTTCGCGATCGGGTATCCAGTGGCTTTCGAAGCCAAAGCAGATGATCGAGAAACCCGCGGGTTGATTTCAATCGCAATCAGGCGATTGGTCTTGGGATCAACAGCGAATTGAACATTGCAGCCTCCGGCAAACGTTCCGATGGAACGCATCATCCGTATTGCAGCATCTCGCATGATCTGATACTGCTTGTCCGTAAGCGTCTGACTGGGCGCGACGGTAAGTGAGTCACCGGTATGAACACCCATCGGATCCACGTTCTCGATGGTGCAAATAATTATCACATTGTCGGCGGAATCACGTAGCAGTTCTAATTCGAATTCTTTCCAACCCACGAGACATTCTTCGATCAGGACTTCGTGGACAGGAGAAAGCTCCAGTCCGCGCATTACCTTTTTGTCGAACTCTTCGGGCGCCCATACAATTCCGCCACCGCTACCGCCGAGCGTAAAGGAGGGCCGGATAACAACGGGAAGGCCGCCCAGGTCTTGCGTTATTTCTTTTGCTTCGAGCAGGCTCTTGGCGACCTTTGAGTCCGCCTGGTCGATGCCGATTTTTTCCATCAAATCACGAAAGAGCTGCCTGTCTTCGGTGATATTAATGGCGTCGATGTCGACGCCAATAACTTCGACGCCCATCTTCTCCCAATACCCTTGCTCGTGCAGCTTGTTGGCAAGATTGAGCGCTGTCTGACCACCCATGGTCGGAAGAACAGCATCTGGTCGTTCTTCTTCAACGATCTGTTTAATGGATTCCGGCGTGAGAGGACGCAGGAAAATCTTGTCTGCGGTAACCGGATCGGTCATGATCGTCGCTGGATTGGAATTGACGAGAATGATCTCGTACCCTTCCTTTCTCAGCGATCGAGCAGCCTGACTCCCAGAATAATCGAATTCACATGCCTGACCAATGATGATCGGGCCGCTTCCGATGAGCAGAATTTTTTTAATGTCAGTGCGCTTGGGCATTCGTGTTGTTTAGTCTGGTCTGTTGAACAGGACAGCAATACTGGTGGTGCCGGTTTTTATCGGCCAGCATAAATCATTTCAGGAGTTGCTTCGACGCTAGTCTTCACCCCCCTGTGCTTCTCGATGTCGGCCATAAATTCGTCGAACAAATAGTGACTATCGTGCGGGCCTGGCGATGCTTCTGGGTGATACTGGACAGAAAATGCCGGGCAGTTCACGAATCGAATACCTTCAACCGTTTCATCATTCAGATTCACATGGGTGATCTGAGCTACATCTTCCGTTATCGAATCTTTGTCGATCGAAAAGCCATGATTTTGGGTGGACACTTCAACGTGAGAAGAATTGACGTTCTTAACTGGGTGATTCGCACCGCGATGTCCAACAAACATCTTGTAGACTTTTATTCCGGCGGCCAAGGAGAGCAACTGATGTCCAAGGCAGATTCCGAATAGCGGGATTCCGGTCGCCATGGCCTTCTTGGCCGTCTCAATCGAATCCGGCATTGCCCGAGGGTCACCTGGTCCATTAGAAAAGAAGATCCCATCTGGGGACCATTCGAGAACAGTATCAAGACTCGTTGATGCCGGAAAAACTCGCACGGCACAGCCTCGGGCCCTAAAGGAACGCAGGATGTTCTTTTTTACTCCAAAGTCGAAGACGGCAATCCGGGGACCGGAGCCTTCAGCAAAATCATAGGCATCCTCGATTGTCACACGTGAAGCGAGTTCGAGGCCTTCCATTGATTCCCAACCCTTCGCTTTTGCGACGAGGGAAGCATCGTCAAGATCGATTGACGAAATGACCGCATTCATCACGCCCTTACTCCTGATGTGGAGAACAAGTGCTCTGGTATCGACTCCCGAAATTCCAACCAGTTTGTGCTTGTTCATGAACGCGTCGAGCGATTCATCTGCATGACGATTTGAATATCGCTGTGAAAATGCTCGTACCACCACGCCAGATACCATAGGAGAAGAAGACTCCATGTCGATATCCATCGCTCCATAATTTCCGATGTGAGGATAGGTCATCATCAT
>Ga0315336_1003299_pt1 | contig 21841 bp, 21 predicted proteins | sample ASW5metaG_FD_204512 | JGI IMG/M metagenome (GOLD analysis project Ga0315336, IMG submission 204512) | Ammonia-oxidizing marine archaeal communities from Monterey Bay, California, United States - ASW #5 | ecosystem: Environmental > Aquatic > Marine > Intertidal zone | place: USA: California... | reverse complement strand
TGTACTGGTCTATACCGGACACAAGGGGCTTTTCGGGCCTATGGGTATCGGCGGCATGCTGGTAGCGGAAGGCGTTGATATCCGCCCGCCGCGCACAGGAGGTACCGGCGTGAATTCAATCTCCCCTTTCCAGCCTGACGAATACCCCTACCGGATGGAGACCGGCACCCACTGCCTGCCAGGCATCGCTGGACTGAATGCCGCGCAGAAGTGGTTTGCCGAACTAGGTCGGAGCCACGGCGCGGATCCAGACAGCACCCATGGACAGGCCTGCGCAACTGCGCTGGCCCATATCCACGAGCAGGAACTTGGCGCAACCCAGCATCTGCTCAATGCCTTTAACAGTATCGACGGTGTCAAACTCTATGGGCCTGAAATTGGACAGCCACGGGTTTCAACCCTATCAATCAATATCAGGGATCTTCCTGCAGACCAGGTCGGCACTATGCTGGATGCCGATCATGCAGTCTGTGTCAGACCGGGTCTGCACTGTGCACCGGATGTTCACGAACTGCTTGGCACCGTTCCCCAAAATGGCACCGTGCGTTTTGCCTCGGGATATTTCACTGATGACGAAGACCTGAATCAGGCCGTCGAGGCTGTCCGGGATCTCGCCGAAAACTAGCCGATAGTAAAATTTTTGCCTAACCGCTCACCGCCCTGAGGCAGGATGTTTTTATGAAAGCTGTAGAAAGCGTGATTGACTTAGTTGGCGGAACTCCGCTTGTCCGACTCAATAATATTGTTGAACCTGACATGGCGACCGTTTACGCCAAAATGGAAAACCTTAATCCATCGGGCTCTGTTAAAGATCGAATGGCGATCAACATGGTAAAGCGGGCTGAGGAGGCGGGCCTGCTCAAACCGGGCGGCACCATTGTCGAGAGCACCTCGGGCAATACCGGGCTTGGGCTGGCGATGGCTGCAGCGGTCCGTGGATACCGTTGCGTCTTCACGATCCCGGACAAGATGAGCCAGGAAAAAATTGACATGCTGAAGTCCTATGGGGCCGAGGTGATCGTCACAGCGACTGACCTTGATCATCATCACCCCGACAGCTATGTGGAAGTTGCCAAGCGGGTCGCTCGCGAAACACCTGGGTCTTTCTACACTGATCAGTATTCCAATCCCCACAACCCAGAGGCCCACTACCTTACTACCGGCCCCGAAATCTGGGAGGCCACCGACGGCAAGATTGACTCCTTTGTGGCGGGACTGGGCACAGGTGGAACAATCTCGGGTACGGGGAAGTATCTCAAAGAAAAAGCAGCTGAAGCCGGACGGCCGGTGAGGGTTGTAGGGCCTGACCCCCACGGTAGCATCTATAAAGAAGCCCACGAGAAAGGTGAATGGAGTACGCCATCGCTCTATCGCGTCGAGGGGATCGGTCACGACTTCATGGTGGATACGCTGGATTTTTCCGTGGTCGATGAAGTGGTGAATGTCTCGGACCGCGACTCTTTTCTGATGGCGCGGCGTTTGGCTCGTCGGGAAGGCATTCTCTCTGGCGGGTCGACGGGAACAGTATTCTTTGGTGCCCTGCAGGAGGCAAAGAAACTGGGGCCCGGCAAAATCGTCGTTGCGATCGTCTGTGACTCAGGTGATCGCTATATCAGTAAATGCTTTAACGATGAATGGATGCGCGACATGGGATATTTTTCCCCGGATAGCCATCTTGGCACCGTCCAGCAGTTACTGGATGTCCGCAATCAAGACGTGGCCTTTGCCAAACCTGAAGAATCCCTGCGGGAAGTGATCGCAAAAATGGCGGCGACCGGCATCTCTCAGATGCCCGTGGACTCCGGCCAGGGAGATCTTCGCATGATTGAAGAGCTCGACATTCTACGGGCGGTGGCCACTAACGAACACGGCCTTGAGGACAGTGTGCGAGATATCGCGCGGCCGCTTGAGGGGCGAATCAGTTCTAAAGATAATCTCAGCCACGTACAGCAGATCTTTGAACAGAACAATGTCGCCGTCGTGGTGGACGAAGGTCGCGTTCTGGGGATCATTAACAAGATCGATCTGCTTGAATTCATCAACAACCACAATCGTCAGGCAGCCTGATCTACGTCCGGCTGTCACCAGAGCTACGGAGAAGCACATTGAAATTTGATACCAAGGTAGTCCGCGCCGGCATCAGTCCCGACCCCACCACAGGCTCGATACTGCCGCCAATCTATGAAACCGCCACCTTTGTACTGCCGGAGGTCGGGCGCGACTTGGGCTTTGATTACACACGGTCGTCAAATCCCACCCGGCAGGTGCTCGAGGACAACCTCGCCGCGATAGATAGCGGTCAGTACGCCGTCAGCTTCGCGAGCGGAATGTCAGCCGTGGATTCGTGCTTTAAGCTCCTGACCGCCGGGGATCATATTGTCTGCGGTGATGATGTTTATGGCGGAGTAACGCGCCTGCTGGATAACGTCACTGTACAGCAGGGTATTGATGTCAGTTACGTTGACACCACGAACGCGGATGCCGTACGGAGCGTCATCACCCCCAAGACACGAATGCTCTGGATTGAGACCCCAACCAATCCGCTGTTAAAGGTGAGCGACCTTGAAGAAATGGTCAAGATCGCGCGCGAGAACGATATCCTGCTGGGTGTGGATTCCACATTTGCGACACCAGTCTTCCTTCGGCCTCTGGAGTTCGGCGCCGATATTGTGATGCACAGCACCACCAAGTATCTTGCCGGGCACAACCAGATTATCGGCGGCGTAATCGTCACCAATCACCAGCATGTGTTCGAAAAGATGAAGTACATCCAGAAGACTATCGGCGCGGTGTCGAGCCCTTTTGACTGCTGGCTAAACCTCAGTGGCCTCAAGACGCTGCACCTGCGCATGAAGCGCCACGAAGAATCGGCCATGGCGGTTGCCGAGTTTCTGGAAGGCCATAACAAGATTGATCGCGTGCTCTATCCCGGCTTGGCCTCCCATCCACAACACGCTATTGCAAAGGCACAAATGTCTGGCTTCAGTGGCATGATTGCTTTTGAACTGACCGGCGGTACAGAAGCCGGCAAGCGACTCATGAACAATGTTCAGTTATGCGGACTTGCAGAGAGTCTCGGCAGCGTCGAGACCATGATCACGCATCCGGCCAGCATGACGCACGTTGACGTACCGGTAGAAGACCGGCGCAAACGGGGCTTAACGGACGGCCTCGTTCGGCTCTCTGTCGGTATCGAAGACGTTGACGACATAATCGGTGATCTGGAATCCGCGCTGGAAACAGCCTGAAACAGCTGACGCAGCTGACGCAGTTGCATTCTGTAGCGCACTTTGGGTGCGCTACAGAATTTTTGCCGAGTAGTCGCCCGAGTAAACGACTGCTACCTCGCTCTGCGAATGGACCTCGGCATCAAGGGAGAGTACCGCCCTGCTCCGTTCTCCGAGTGACGCTATGAACGCAGCCGCGTCTTCAGGCGCAGGCCAGCGACAGCGTGCGCTAATGATCTGTTCTGTGCAGGGCCGCGCGTAACGCACATCGCTTCTGACCACCGCGATATCCGTTTGATATCCTGCGTCCTCGCAGACCAGCGACGTCATCGCCCATCCAGACAAGGTACAAAGCGATGCCAAGGTTCCTGCAAACGCGGTCTGCTTGTCGTTGAAATTCGACGCCAGTGGCGCCTCCAGCACCAATCCCCTGTCATCAACCGGCCCCGCCTGAATGTCAAAGTGTCGCGCCATTGGGACATTTTCCCGCAGGTACCGAACCAATCTTTCAAGCGTGCTCTGATGCATCAAGACTTCCCAATTTAAAGAAACATTCCTCACTGATCACGCCCCACTCGTTAGGCGCAGTCGGTGCCGGCTGGATCAGCGTCGCCAGTTCGTAGTACACAGAACGGTTAATAAGTGCCCACAGGCCGTCGCGCACTTCTATATAAGGCGCGGGCTCTCCATTAACGGGGTTTTCATCGACATGCAGCGGGTGTGCCTCACCGGCGATCACAACATCGTCGACGTTGGTCCGGAAAACCAGTCGCTGTGACTTGCCGCGTCCTGTGCGCTCTAGTTCCACCGCCAGAAAGGGCGCATCTTCAACCTCGATACGGAGCTTTTCTGTCGGGGAAACCAGGAAGAAATCTTTTTCCTCTCTTTTTAGCACCCGGGATAGCATCCGAACCAGTGATGGCCGCTCTATTGGAGAACCGAGATAGTGCCAAGCACCGTCGCGGCTGATCCGAAGCTCCATATCCCTTTGGGTTGCGGGCTGCCAGGAATTCACGGGGGGCAGTTTTTCATCTCGGGTCGCAACCGCCAGTCGCTCAAGGGGGCCTAATGTTTCGGAATCCGACTCGATCAGGAGGGCTCTCCCTTTACGGGGCGGGGTCGGCCCGAATCATCGAGCGCGACAAAAGTGAAGATGCCTTCGGTGACCTGCTCTTCGGTTCGGTCATGTCGACGACGAACCCAAGTATCAACCTTGACAGCAATTGAGGTTACCCCAACCCTGACTGTGCTGCAGTAGCAACTGACCTGATCACCGACCTGAACTGGCCGGTGAAATGTCATGGCATCGACTGCAACCGTGGTGACTCGACCGCGGGCGGCCGCAAATGCGTGGGCGCCTCCAGCCAAGTCCATCTGCGACATCAGCCAGCCGCCAAAGATATCGCCATTAGGATTGGCATCAGCCGGCATGGCGATAGTACGAATTAATGGGGTTCCGTCAGGCGCACTGCTCAAGACGATGACCCTCGCGGTAAACGGCCCATCAGGTAAAACTCATCATTGGGCCGCATGGCCGTGAGATTTGCCATCCGATTGGAAAGCGCGAAAAACGCGGCAATCGCACCAATATCCCAGATGTCCTCGTCGTCAAAGCCATGGTTGCGCAGCGCCTCGTAATCAGATTCTTCTAGCGCCGCTGAGTTGACCGCTACCTTTTCAGCGAAGGCCAGCATAGCTCTCTGTCGCTCGGTGATATCGGCTTTGCGGAAGTTGACCGCTACCTGATCCGCCACCAGTGGATTCTTAGCGTAGATCCGGAGAATAGCGCCATGGGCGACAACACAGTATGGGCAGTTGTTCTCCCCCGAAGTGGAAACCACGATCATCTCGCGCTCGGCCTTGGAAAGGCCGCCATCGCGAAGCATCAGGGCATCGTGATAATCGAAGAATGCCCGGCACTCGCTCGGGCGATGCGATAGCGCCAGAAACACATTCGGCACAAATCCTGCTTTTTCCTGAACTGCAAGAATACGATCACGCAGATCGTCGGGCAGTTCATCCAGTTTGGGCACCGGATACCGGCTGATAGGTTTTTCGCTCACAATACTTCCTGGTTAGAAACTTGTTCGCTATTTTACCCTTCAGTTCCCCCTCGACTCGTAGACTTTGACCCAAGCGGCGAGGGGCCGGTCGCGGGCTTTGGCCTGATACTGTGATTATTGGGCTATGTGGTCGTGGGGAGGCTCTCGCTCCCACTGCAGAGCAAGTCCAAACGTCGATTAGACGAGTTGAGATTAGGAAACTGGTGAATTGACCACCACTGAGCGTCCTAATTACGGGACGCTCTTGCGTCGTCGCGGCTCAACCCGAGCAGGCGCTCGCTTGCGGCAGGTCGGTAAGCGCTCCTTCCAGTGCACTCAGCAGGCGCTCGACGTTTTCGATACGGCATGAATGACCCATCAGGCCAATACGCCATACCTTCCCGGCCAGAGGGCCCAGTCCCGCACCGATCTCAATGTCTTCTTCCTCAAGAAGCCGGGTACGAATCGCCGCTTCGTCAACGCCGTGTGGGACCTTAACGACGCTCAATTGACTGAGTCTCAGCGAGGCATCATCGACCATCATTTCAAGACCGAGTCGCTTGAGGCCTGCCACCAACCGCTCGGAAACTTGATCATGACGCTCCCAGGCACGTTCAAGCCCTTCCTGTTTTACGAGTCGAAGTGACTCGGCAAGCGCGAAAATACTGTTGACTGGTGCAGTGTGGTGATAAGAGCGTTTACCGTTCTCAGACCAGTAACCGTCGATCAAACTCAGATCATGGAACCACGTGCTGACCGGGGTCTGGCGCTTATTAATCTTTTCAAGCGCGCGGTCTCCGATCGTGATCGGAGCGATACCGGCAACGCTCGACAGACACTTCTGCCCCCCGGAATAAGCAGCATCCAGGCCCCAGTCGTCTATGTAGAGCGGGGATCCCGCAAGCGAAGTCACGGTATCCGCAATCGTCAGACATCCATGGCGGCGTGCAATATCTGCGAGGACGCGTGCATCCGACAGGGCGCCTGTGGACGTCTCCGCGTGGACGAATGCTACCACCTTGGCATCGGGGTTGGCATTGAGCGCCTCCTCAAGCTTTCGGGGGTCAACGGGCTGACCCCATTCGTCATCGATCGTAACCACTTGCGCGCCCAGGCGACTCGCCATCTCGGCCATCCGCTGGCCGAAAACACCATTTTGCGCGACGATAATCTTGTCGCCGGATTCAAGCAGATTGATAAAGCAGGTCTCCATGCCGGCGGAGCCGGGACCGGAGACTGGAAAGGTAAGTCCATTCGTGGTCTGGAAAGCATACCGCAACAGGTCTTTAACTTCCCCCATCAGACCTAAAAAAGCCGGATCCATATGGCCAATAGCCGGTTGCGCAAGTGCTTGCAGCACCCGGGGATTAATTTCTGACGGGCCCGGGCCCATCAGGGTTCTGATGGGTAAAGTCCGCACTGGCAAATCAATAACGCTTTCCATGGTCAAGCCCCCAAAAGACAATTCTTGTGGGCAAAGAGCATACGGCGATTGGACAAACATAATGAGTGCGATTATTGATTCGCGGTATCAGGAAAAACTTATACCACTTGAAGGTCGCGGGATTTCGCCTAATTCCGCAGCCCAACAGACGAGATTGGCTTAAGGACGCTCGACCTGAAGGTACAGCAACTCTGTCCCGAGGGTCGCTCCGGCAAGTGCGGTAATTTCAGCGTGGTCAAAGGCCGGCGCTACTTCCACGATATCCATGCCTACAATATCAAGACCTTTTAGACCACGAAGAATTTGCAGCGCAGTATTACTGGACAGCCCTCCCGCCACGGGCGTCCCAGTCCCAGGCGCAAACGCTGGATCTAGACAGTCGATGTCAAAAGTCAGGTAAGCCTTACGGCCTGCCACCCGTTCGACTATCCGATCACTCACCGCCCTGCAACCACTGGTATGCACCTCGTCAGCATCCAACACCAAAAACTCGTGATTCGAAGCGTCGTACTCGGTTCGGATCCCTATCTGTACTGAAGCTGAAGGGTCGATCAGCCCCTCACGGGGCGCTCGATAAAACATCGTGCCATGATCAAACTCACCTCCGTTCTGGTAAGTATCAGTATGGGCATCAAAGTGAATGAGAGCCAACTCCCCATGCACTTCGTGGTGCGCTCTCAGCAATGGCAGGCTAATGAAGTGATCTCCGCCAAAACTCATGAGTGCTTTTCCCGAATGGATAATCTCCAGAGCACGATCATGCAAAGTCTGTGAGAAGGTGGCACTGTCTCCAGGTGGATAAATCAGGTCCCCGCAATCGACCATTTTGAGGTGATCTGCCAGGGCATACCGCCAGGGCCAGCGGGCTTCCTCCCAACGCAGGTTACTAGAAGCTTGTCTAATCGCGGTCGGTCCGCTGCGGGTACCGGCGCGGCCGGTAGTCCCAAGGTCATAAGGAACCCCCAGTACCACGACATCTGCATCGCAGCCTGTCGCATCTGAACTGAGTGGCGCGCCAAGAAATCCAAAAAGATTGGAATACAAAGACACATCGTCCTGAATATCAATATCAGTCAAGGAATTTACCTATATGGCGTCGCGCTAAGGACGCTAAAGAAGCGCTAGCCCTATCTTATAACAGCAGTTCCGTCTCTTTGGTATCAGGTGCGCCTGCCCTGCAACCGGCTTACTCAATCGGCCTTTGATCGTCGATCACTTTACCATCGTTAGGCAACTGGCCAGTTTCCACGAGTTCGACTTCACCGCGCAGTTTACAAACCTCCCGGATACTTTCTGCTACCGCTCGGGTGAAATCATCGCCGAGCCCTGACGCCGCCGTGACTTCACAGAGCATTTTCATCACATCTGTATTTTCAACGCGGCTGACCTCCAGGCGGGCCTGGCGAATCTCGTCATAGCGTTCGACAACTGCGGCTACCTGAGAAGGATGCACAAACATGCCTCGGACTTTGGTGGTCTGGTCTGCCCTGCCCATCCATCCCTTTATACGGGGACTAGTCCGGCCGCACGGGCTGACACCCTCCATGGCCGCCGAGAGATCCCCCGTGGCAAAACGGATAAGCGGATACCCCGCCTTAAGCGGTGTGACCAGCACTTCGCCGACCTCCCCCGGATCAACGGGGTCCCCGGTCCCGGGACGGACAATTTCCAGCAGGATTTCTTCATCCAGAAGGAGTCCTTCCCGGCTTTTTGATTCATAACCGATCAGACCAACGTCTGCAGTGGCATAAGCCTGGAGCACATCGACACCGCCATCGGAAAACTCGGCACGTAAGGGCCCGGGTAATGCTTCGCCGGACACCAAACCCAGCTTCAGACTGGAGACATCCACCTTCATCTCTTTTGCTTTATCCAGAAGAATCTTTAGAAAAGACGGGGTCCCCACATAAAAGTGCGGCCGAAGATGTGCCATGGCCTGCACCTGCAGTTCAGTCTGACCGACGCCTGCCGGAAAGACCGTGCAACCCAGCGCATGTGCGCCGCTTTCGAGCATAAAACCCGCCGGCGTGAAGTGATATGAAAACGTGTTGTAGACAAGATCGCCTTCGCGACAGCCGGCTGCATGAAGTCCCCGCGCCGTACGCCAAAAATCTTCTGAATCTGCCTGTGGCTCAAAGATGGCTCCGGGAGAGGCAAAAACCCGGGGCAGTCTCCTGCCTTTGAGGTCCGTGTACCCGCCCAGCGGCGGAACTTTGGCCTGGGCCTTCGCCATTTCTGACTTTCGGGTGACCGGCAGACGAGCCAACAAGGCACGGTCTTTAATCTCTTCCGGGTCTACCTCTTGTAAAAGATCCGCGTACGCGGGAATGTTGACCTTAGCGTAGCGCAGTTGCTCACGAAGCTGCTCGAATTGCTGTGCTTCGCGTACCTGGGGTTCACGGGTCTCAAGCCCATCAAAAAAATCGTTCATCTATATGCCGCCTGTATTGCATGACGTTGCTGAAGGCAACAGAACCGCCGAATGTCCGGCTCTGTGTTGGAGACAAGGTTTCCGAGAGCTAACCGGGTTGCAGTCAACTAAGCCAGCGCTTTCGCCGGCGGTAGGCTTTGACGTTACGGAAACTTCTGCGACCCTCGCCGCTCACGCCAAGATAGAACTCCTTCACGTCTTCATTTTCAGCGAGCGCCGATGCTTCTCCGTCCATCACGACCCGGCCATTTTCCAGAATATAGCCATAATTCGCATAACGCAAAGCCATAGTCGTATTCTGCTCGGCCAAAAGGAATGTTACGCCTTCGGACTCGTTCAGTCTTTTGACAATCTCAAAAATCTCTTCGACCAACTGCGGGGCGAGGCCCATCGACGGTTCATCCAGCAGAATCACCGTTGGACGTGCCATCAGAGCGCGCCCGACCGCAAGCATCTGCTGCTCTCCGCCGGAGGTATAACCGGCCTGGCTGGTCCGACGCTCCTTGAGGCGGGGAAAGTATTGGTACACCAATTCGAGATCATCAGCGATCCCTTTGCGCCCGTCGCGCCGGGTATAGGCGCCGGTCAGTAGGTTCTCTTCTACGGTTAAATGTTCAAAGCAGTGTCGGCCTTCCATTACCTGTATGACTCCACGACGCACCAGCTCGTTAGGGGTCAGACTGTGCACGTCGTCACCCTTGAGGGTGATCGACCCTTTGGTCACATCGCCACGTTCGGCACCCAACAGGTTGGAGATGGCCTTAAGCGTAGTGGACTTGCCGGCACCATTGGCGCCAAGCAAGGCCACAACACCCCCTTCCATGACTTCGAGAGAGACCCCTTTAAGCACCAGGATCACATGGTCATAGATCACCTCGATGTTGTTCACCACCAGCAAAGCTTCACTGTTGGTTTCAGCAACGGCACTCATGAGGCCTCCCTCGTCATCATGTACGAAACCGGTCTCGGACTAGCAGTCGCGAGGGGTTACGTTGTTTTCAGCCGCGTACGCCGCTGAGTCCGCTTCGATAAGCGGACCGGTCACATCACGCAGCGGCTCGTAGAACTTCGACACGATATTCCACTGCTTGGCCTTGGCGTCCCACTGCTGCACGGCGACCTTGCCGGGACCTTCGTGGTTTTCACAGGTGATCTTCACCGGATAGGTAAATCCACCCAGGCCCAACTCCTCAAGTCGTACTTCATCTACATCAAGGGCTTCAAAACCATCACGGACATGCTTACCGATAACCTCGGTGGTACCGTGAATCTCCATCGCCTTGCGGATAGCTTCGGTGGTCCACATGGCACCGACCATGCCCCGGTTGTAGAGCACCTCACCGATACGGTCGCGGTCGCCTTTGCCCAGACCTTTGTCATAGACATGCTTGCGGATGTCGTCATGCACCGGAAATCCGCCACCAGGCGCATGGAACGCACCGGAGAGATATCCATCAGCCGCTTCGCCCGCAGGCATGACATCGTTTTCAGAGCCAGACCACCAGACCCCAATGAAGTGATCCATCGGATAGCGGATGGAAGCAGCTTCCTTGATCGCGACCTGGTTCATCACGCCCCAGCCCCACATCAGCACCCAGTCCGGCTTCTCCTTTCGGATCTGCAGCCAGGTGGCTTTCTGTTCCTGTCCAGGATGATCCACCGGCAGTCCGCGGAACTCATAACCAAACTTCTCAGCCATGGCTTCTAGAGTCCGGATCGGTTCTTTACCGTATGCGGAGTTGTGGTACACCAGGTAGATCTTCTTACCTTTCAGGCCGTCAAAACCGCCTTCCTGGTCAGCGATATACTGAACCAGAGCGGTCGCCTGGCTCCAGTAAGTCGCCGGGAAGTTGAATACCCACGGAAACACCTTGCCGTTGGCCGCGGATGTTCTACCGTAGCCCATAGAAAAGATCGGAACCTCATCCACTGCGGCCTTGGGAATCAACTGATAGGTGATCCCCGTGGACAGGGGTTGGATCGCGAGCGCACCTGAGGGCGGCGTGTTCTTGACCTTTTCGTAGCATTCAACACCTTTTTTGGTGTTGTAGCCGGTTTCACAGTCAACATGCTTGATTTTGACGCCGTTGATACCACCATCACGCTCGTTGAGCATATTCAGGTAATCGGTAAATCCATTGGCGACAGGAATACCGTTCGGCGCATAAGGGCCGGTGCGGTAATCCAGCGTTGGAATCACTAGTTCGTAGGCATTGGCACCTGACGCAAACATCGGCAGGGCCAGGACCGCCGCAACGGCAACTCCGGTCAGTTTTCTAAGATTCATCAATAGCCTCCTCTTAGTGTTGTGGTTAATACAGCAACAGCAGTTTGCCGCTCCTTTTGCTCCCTAGTGTGGGAACGGCCAGAGCCGCAGTTTTTCCTTCGCAATCTGCCACAGCCGGGCAAGCCCATGCGGCTCCACGATCAGGAAAAAGATAATCAGCATACCCATTAGCAGAATTTCAACATGTCCGGCCATGCCTGAGTCAAAGCCCATACCGCCTACCATAATGTTTTTCAGCAGAATCGGCACCAAGACAATAAAGGCCGCCCCCAGAAAAGCGCCCAGAACACTGCCCAAACCCCCGATAATGATGATAAAGAGCACATAAAATGACTGGTTGATATCGAAAGCTTCCACGGGCTCCACAGCTCCAAGGTACACCGCGAAATACAGCGCGCCAGCGACACCGATATAAAATGAACTCACCGCAAATGCGGAAAGTTTAGCCCGCAAAGGTCGTATGCCTATCAGTTCAGCCGCGATATCCATATCACGAATCGCCATCCACTCACGGCCAATCCGGCCGCGCACAATGTTCTTGGCACTTAACGCCAGCACACAGACCACCGTGAGTGTAAACAGGTACTTGGCTGCCGGCGTCGCTTCAGGACCGGTGATCCGGATACCGAAAAAGTCGATGGGCCTTACTGTAATCATGCCGGTCAGATTGTAGTCATAAAACCAACCGACCTTGTTGAACATCCAGACCAAAAAGAATTGTGCGGCGAGCGTTGCAACCGCTAGATAAAAACCTTTGATACGCAGACTCGGCAGTCCGAAGATCATACCGACAACCGCCGTAATCACGCCCGATAGGGCCAACACGATAAGGAAGTTAAGTTCCGGGAAAAAGCCTACGAACTTGAAAGACGCATAAGCACCGACGGCCATGAAGGCCCCTGTTCCGAGCGACACTTGGCCGCAGTAGCCTGTGAGGATATTCAAACCCAGGCCTGCGAGCGCATAGACCAGAAACGGCAACAACACTGCATTGGCCCAATACTGGTTAAGAAAAAACGGTATCACCAAAAAGGCTGCGGCGAGCACACCGATCACAAACCAGCGATCCTGGGCAATGGGAAATATGGCCTGGTCCGCGGGATAACTGGACTTAAGTTGACCGCTTTCTCGATAGAACATCGTCAGACCCTCTCGATGATACGTTCGCCGAATAGGCCTTGGGGTCTGAACAACAGAAAGCCCAGCGCCAGCATGTACGCAAACCAGTTCTCGATAGCGCCACCCACCATTGGGCCAATATAGACCTCGGCCAATTTTTCGCCCACGCCGATAATGAGTCCGCCGACGATTGCGCCAGGAACCGATGTGAATCCGCCCAAAATCAGCACCGGTAACGCTTTCAGCGCAATCAGGGAAAGTGAGAACTGCACTCCGGACTTACTGCCCCACATGATGCCGGCCACCAGCGCCACGATTCCCGAAACCGACCAGACGATCACCCAGATTTTATCCAGTGATATGCCAACGCTGAGTGCCGCCTGATGATCATCCGCCACAGCGCGAAGGGCCCGGCCGATACGGGTGCGCTGAAAAAAGATCGCCAACACCACCACCAGAACGGCTGCGGTTCCTGCAGCAAAGATTTCAAGCTTCTCTAGATAGAGGTTGAAACTATCCAGCAGCCAGTCCGAAGCGCCCTGGGGAATACCAATATCAAGCGGCTTGACGTCGGAACCAAACAGAATATCACCAAGACCTTCGAGCACAAAAGCAAGGCCAATGGTGGCCATGAAAAGGATGATTTCGTTCTGCTTGACCAGAAAGCGCAATACGGTGCGTTCGATCACCCACGCCAACACAATCATGACCACGATCGTGGCGGGGATCGCCAGCCACACCGGCAAAGTAAAGCCGAAAACAGCAAAAAACCAGCCGTCCTCCGCCAGGAAATCGTAAAGCGCCAGTGCTGCAAAAAGGGCCATAACCCCTTGCGCAAAGTTGAAGATCCCGGAAGCTTTGAAAATCAGTACGAAACCGAGGGCAACGAGGGCGTACATGACGCCGGTCATTAGACCGCTGAGGATCACTTCCAGCAGAAAAATATCAAACCCCATTAACGGACTCCTCATCTAGCAGCGCACGCAGACGAATCACAGCGATCTCAGTCATGACTGACTCCGAGATAGGCATCGATCACATTCTGATTGGCACGAACTTCCAGGGGTGTACCCTCGGCAATCTTACGCCCGTAATCCAGCACTACTACCCGATCTGAGATATCCATCACCACGCCCATATCATGCTCGATAAGCGCAATCGTGGTCCCAAATTCGTCGTTGGTTTCGAGAATAAACCGGCTCATATCCTCTTTTTCTTCCAGATTCATCCCGGCCATGGGCTCGTCCAGCAAGAGCAGTGTCGGCTCCGCCGCCAACGCACGACCGAGTTCGACCCGTTTTTGCAGACCGTAAGGCAGGCGGCCGACCGGCGTCTTACGAATAGACTGGATCTCCAAAAAATCAATCACGTGCTCGACAAACTCGCGGTGCTCAATCTCTTCCCGCTGAGCCGGGCCAATACGCAATGCCTGCCAAAAAAGGGACTTGCTCATATGCGTGTTGCGGCCGGTCATGATGTTATCCAGAGTGCTCATACCCTTAAAGAGCGCAATATTCTGGAAAGTTCGGGCAATTCCGCCCGCTGCCGCGTCATGGGGACGCATCTGCTTTCGCGCCTGCCCCTGGTAGGTAATTGTGCCCTTCTGGGGGTGATAAAAGCCGTTGATCACGTTGAGCATGGAACTCTTACCAGCGCCGTTGGGGCCAATAATTGAGCGGACCTCGCCTTTGCGTATGTCAAAACTGACATCCACCAGCGCGTGTACACCGCCAAAGGAGAGCGATATTGCATCGACTTGAAGAAGAGTTTCGGTTGCTTGCTCGCTCGACATACTGATGGGCTACCTGGAAATAGTCGGGGATCTAGGTTGCGGCAGATCCATCAGACCACGAAAACTAAAAGCGGCGCGTATCAATGTTCAGGCAGCTGCGCGTACGCGCTCTGATGATACCGCAGCCTCACGTATTTCAAGATCGGCTTCAATCCGTCCCTGACGGCCATCCTCAAACATGACCTCGGTGCTGACAAAACAGTTTTCGCGCCCGTCAAAAAGCGCATCAATAAGATCTCCATAGCGTTCGTTGATGATTCGCCGACGGACCTTTCGGGTCCGGGTGAGCTCCCCGTCATCCGGATCCAATTCCTTGTGCAGGATCAGAAAACGCCGAATCTGCGACGAGGAAAGATGGGAATCCTGGGCGAGACTCTGGTTCACCTGCTCGATACAGTCTTGTATCAGGGTATATACCTTGGCATGCGCCGCAAGTTCCTGATAACTGGCGTAGGCCACATTATTGCGCTCGGCCCAGTTGCCCACGGCATCAAGATCGATATTAATAAAAGCAGTTACAAAATCCCTCTGATCGCCAAAGGTAACGACTTCTTTAATTTCGGGGAAGAACTTCAGCTTGTTCTCCAGAAACTTGGGCGCAAACATGCTGTCGTCAGTCAGTTTGCCGACATCCTTGGCACGGTCGATGATGCGGAGGTGGCCTTCATCATCGAAGTACCCGGCATCGCCGGTATGCACCCAGTTATCCGGGGTCTTGGTTTCAGCGGTTGCCTCAGGATTCTTGAAGTACTCCTTAAACACCCCCGGGCTGCGGTAAACGACTTCGCCGTTGTCTTCGATCCGCACCTCAACGCCCGGCGGGGGTGTACCCACACTTTCAGAACGCACTAGCCCGTCAGGCTGCATGGTAATAAAGACAGTGGCCTCAGTCTGGCCGTAGAGCTGTTTGAGATTGATACCCAAAGAGCGATAGAACTCAAAAATCTCGGGGCCGATAGCCTCACCTGCCGTGTAAGCCACCCGAACCCGGCTTAATCCCAAGGTATTCTTGAGTGGTCCGTAGATCATCAACTCACCAAGACCATAATGAAAGCGATCCCAGGTCGAAACCGGCTGCCCGTCCATCAGGGCAGCGCCCGTCTTTTTGGCTACTTTCATGAAATGATCGAAGAGACTGCGCTTCAGTCGCCCGGCATCCTTCATGCGGATAATCACACTGGTCAGTACGCTCTCAAAAACCCTTGGCGGCGCAAAATAAAATGTCGGCCCAATCTCGCGCAGATCCTGTGCGACTGTATCAGCACTTTCCGGGCAGCTGACGCAAAAACCTGCGACGAGGCCCATGGCAAACGAGAACGCATTGTCTCCAACCCATGCCATCGGCAGGTAGGCGAGCACCTCTTCGTCGGCAGTGATCTGGTCGAACGCGTTGGCATTGCGCGCGGTCACCAGAAGATTCTCATACGACAGCACAACACCTTTCGGCCGCCCAGTCGTGCCCGAGGTATAGAGGATGATCGCAGTATCAGACCCGGCGCCTTTCTGTATTTCTGAAACAACCGCCTCGGCGTTCGCTTCCAGAATCTCGCGTCCGCTCGCCATCACCGTCTGGATATCCATGACAATCTGCGGATCGTACTTACGCAACCCCTTGGGATCACAATAGAAAATACGCTCCACCCTCGGACATTGCTCACGGATCTCGAGAGCCTTGTCTACCTGTTCCTGGTTCTCAGCAACGATAAAGCGCGCCTCGGCATGATCCACAACATATTGAATCTCCTGCGCAACCGAATCCTGGTACGCAGGAACGGGGACACCACCAAGGGACTGTGCGGCGAGCATGGCGCCGTAAAGGCGCGGCCGGTTATCGCCAATAATGACAAGAGTATCGTTTCGGGTAAAACCAAGATTAGACAACCCGGCGGCGAAGGCAAACACTTCCTCACCGATCTGTCCCAGCGTCCAAGTCTGCCAGATACCGTAGGCTTTCTCACGCATTGCCGGCCGTTCAGCGTCATGATTCAGACGCTGCAGCAAAAGCTGGGGGAAAGTCTGTCCCTGCGATTCAGAAGAATCGACCATACCCTCTCCTAGGATTAATTTCGGATCCGCGTTTGCAGTCTCCCGATCTCACAGTCCGGGCTTAAGGGCGGCACCTATGCCTAAGAGTTTACTGTCATGAAACACTAAACGCGAGTACGGATATAAACCTCCGAAGACAGAAGCAAGAAAGATCTTGCTTAACAATGACTGAAGTCAGGAAATTGCCGACTAAAACGGGATATCGTCGTCGAAATCACCACTCGGGGCGGGGTCACGCTGAGAAGAATCTGCCGGAGGCGCTCCCTGAGAATCTCCGCCGCCCCCACGGCCGCCTAGAAACGTCATTTCTCTCGCAACAATCTCTGTGGACCAACGATCATTTCCATCCTTATCCTGATATTTTGAGGTTTGAATTCTTCCCTCAATATAGACTTGGGATCCCTTTTTTAAATACTCACCGGCGAGTTCGGCCAGACGGCTAAATAACTTAACTCGGTGCCATTCCGTTCGTTCCTGTTGCTCCCCAGTATTTTTATCTTTCCACCGGTCCGAGGTTGCCACCGAAATACTCGCGATGGCATTACCATTCGCCGAATAACGAATCTCTGGATCGTTACCCAAGTTTCCTACAATGATTGCTTTATTCACTCCAGCCATCAGTCAATCTTCCTTTTTCGTTTACGATTTAATCACCAGTCTCTCATCAAAGCAGTATACCGCTGACCAAGCGAATGTCATCCACTCCTTTCGGATTTTGACGCTCATTTTTCGTCAGTTCGCGATCGAAAATCCACATAAATGAGTATATCCTTGTTCGTCGACAGTACAGTGCTTGATACGTGGACATAGCTACTGCTAGTGTGCTGGACTCTATTGACGGGCATTTTCCCGTTGGCTATAAGGGGTAAAAGGAATAATAGTTGACTCACCCGTGTCTTCGCCCACCGGGTTCGGAGGAGAGAATGAGCATCACGGTTGCTGTTGACGTCCGCAGTGTTTCAAAAATTTTCGGTGCCGGCACCGGGCAGGAAGTTACCGCGCTCGATGATGTCTCGGTATCGATCGCGCAGAACGAGTTCTTCACTTTACTTGGCCCTTCAGGCTGCGGCAAAACTACCCTGCTTCGATTGATTGCCGGTTTTGAGCACGCCACCCATGGGTCGATTTTGCTCGAGGGGGCGGAAATCAGCGCGTTGCCCCCATTCCAACGGCCAGTCAATACCGTCTTTCAGAACTATGCGCTCTTTCCCCACATGAGCGTTTCCCAGAACATCGGCTTTGGTCTTGAAATGCAGGGCCGGACCAAAGACGAAGTAGCGGATACCGTCGGCGCAATGCTGAGTCTTGTGAAAATGGAGAACCTCAAGGACCGGCAGATTGATCAGATCTCTGGAGGGCAGCAGCAGCGGGTTGCACTGGCCCGGGCACTTGCGCCGCGGCCAAAGGTATTACTTCTTGATGAGCCACTTTCTGCGCTCGACTTGAAACTTCGAAAAGAGATGCAGGTTGAGCTCAAACGCCTGCAACATGAAACGGGCATAACCTTCATCTTTGTTACTCATGACCAAGAAGAGGCGCTCACCATGTCCGACCGGGTTGCCGTCATGAACGAAGGCAGGATCCTGCAGGTCGGCGCGCCACATGAGATCTATAACCGACCCAACGATCGATTCGTTGCAGACTTTATCGGAGATACCAATTTCATCTCGGCTGAAATTATCGAACGTGACGAAAACGAGATCCGTATGCGACTCCCCAGTGGTATAGAGATAATGATCCCTGCGCCACCAGACCTGCCTCAGAGTGGTGAGATCACCCTCGCCATACGTCCCGAACAGGCGCGCATCGCCAGTGACGGCGATGCCGTATCAATTCAGGGCTCCCTGACCGATGAGATCTATATAGGCACCGATACCCAGTACTACATCGACATCGGGACGACCTCCCCCTTCGTCGTCCGGGTACAGAACGCCAATGGCGAAACACAGCGTATTCCGCCAGGCACTAGTGTGGGCATCTCTGTTGACGCGAAGACGATACAGATTCTTCGTGACTGAGCCATGAGCACCGAGCACATCAGCAATAACGAGTCTTTTGAGAGCCTCGAAGTACAGGCGTACCAGCGGGAGGTCCGTCGCAATTTGCTGCTCTCCACACCGGCACTGATCGTTCTTTTCTGTGCTGCGTCTGGGCCTTTACTTATCATGCTGGTCTTTTCCTTTCTGACGGCGGGAGACTATGGAGGGGTCAAATGGCAGTTCTCCACCGAGGCATGGTTTCAGGTTGCCTTTTACCGGGACATCTTTGATGAGACTGTATCTATCGCAAACGCTCACGTCTCGATCTTCTGGCGCTCGATCAAACTGTCGTTCCTGACAACTCTGGTGGCTTTTGTACTGGGCTTTCCCACCGCCTACTTTATTGCGACCCGGCCACCGGAAACACGCAGTCTCTGGCTGTTTCTTGTGACTATTCCGTTCTGGACGAATCTGTTGATCCGAACCTTCGCAATTCTGGAAATCATTCGTAACCAAGGTCTCGTGAATACCGTGCTCATCACGCTTGGAGTGATCGATCAACCACTGGATATGCTTTACACCGACATCGCGATTCTGCTTGGCATGACATATGTATATATCCCACTCATGATTCTGCCAATTTATGCATCGATGGAGCGCCTTGATTTCCGCCTGGTCGAAGCCGCCTATGATCTGTACGCAACACGCTGGCAGGTTCTGGCTCGTGTCATCCTGCCCCTTGTCAAACCAGGGGTTGTTGCAGGATCTATCCTCGTCTTTATCCCCTCACTGGGTGCTTATGTAACACCACGCATCCTCGGCGGAGGGAAGCACCTGATGATCGGCAACCTGATCGAACTGCAGTTTGGCCAGGGTCGCAACTGGCCACTGGGGGCAGCGCTTTCGTTGACTCTGCTGGTCATCGTGATGGGGGCGCTTATGGTTTATGTCCGATCCGCGCAAAAAGAAGGCTCAGGTCATGGTCACTAACTCGCGCCCGTTTTCCATCAAACGTATGCCGGGCTTCAGCCTGCTGGCCCTCGCCTGCTTCTTTGCGCTCTATATGCCCCTTGCTCCGCTGGTCTTCTACTCATTCAATGCGGGCAATAACATTGCACTCTGGGAGGGCTTGTCGCTGCGTTGGTACGTCGCCGCATGGGAAAACGATCTCGTCCAAAGTGCTGCGATCCGTTCGGTTGTTGTAGCCGTAATTGCCTCAGTAGTTGCGACTTCGCTGGCAACGATGGCCGCGCTTGGCACAACGCGTACACGACCCTACCGGGGTCAGACGTCGATTTATGCAATGGTCAATCAGCCACTGATGGTGCCCGAGATTGTGACCGCAGTCGCACTGTTGATCCTGTTTGCGCTTATTAAGGAGTCGACCGGATACCATGGCTACGCCTACCTCGTCAGCGCACACACCGCATTCTGTATCCCGTTCGCTTATCTTCCTATTCGCGCTCGTCTTGAGGGTATGGACCGTGTTCTGGAAGCAGCCGCAGCGGACCTTTACGCAACTCCGTGGCGTACCTTCACTAAGGTCACCCTGCCTTTGCTGCTGCCGGGCATTCTTGCAGGGGCGATGCTCGCTTTTGTGATTTCATTGGACGACGTGGTGATTACCGAATTTGTTAAGTCGGCGGGTCAGGACACCCTGCCAACGTACATGCTTGGCCAATTACGGCGTACAATTACTCCCGAGATCAATGCTATTTCTACGGTACTGCTCGGTGTCTCTGTCGTAATGGTCGCTATCATATTTTTCTTAAGTCGAAAAAAAACCTGAGCGAGTCGCCATCTCATCAAGATCTCATCACCAATAAAACTATAGGAGGAAATCCATGAAGACTATATTCAACTCAATCCTCTCGAGCCTCGTGCTGGCCGTCAGCGGTGCAGCAATGGCGGCGGGGGAATTGAATCTCTATAACTGGGGCAACTACACAAGCCCAGAACTCATTGAGAAGTTTGAAAAAGAAACTGGTATCAAGGTCACCATCACAGACTATGACTCCAATGAAACAGCGCTCGCTAAAGTGCGCGCTGGAGGTCATGGATTTGACCTTGCCGTTCCTTCCCACAGTCATCTGCCTATCTGGGTCTCCGAAGGATTAATCGCAAACCCGCGAGTGGACCAGATGCCAAACTTTAAGAACGTTGCAGAAGAATGGCGCAATCCTGATTGGGACCCGGGTCGCCAATACAGTGCACCCTGGCAGTGGGGAAGCGTCGGCGTTATGGTGGATACTTCGGTTTATAACGGCGACATCAACACTTTCGGAATCATTCTGGATCCGCCTGAAGAGCTGATTGGAAAAATCAATGTTGCACCTGAAATGAACGACGTGATTAGTTCAGCCCTTCTCTATCTTGGAGGAGAAGCGTGCTCAGGGGACAAAGAGTTGCTGAAAAAAGCTCGTGACAAACTGGTCGAAGCCAAACCCAAGTGGAAATCAATGGACTATGGTGTCATTGAAAAGTTCGCAGGACGTGATCTCGCGGCGTCGCTCTATTGGAACGGCGCTGCCTTCCGCGCGCGGCTTAAAAATCCTGATGTCCGGTACGGATACCCGAAGGAAGGTTACTCACTTTGGGCAGATGCGGTCGTGCTTTTAAAGGATGCTAAGAATGTCGAAGAAGCCAAGACCTTCATGAACTTCATCATGGCGCCAGAGAATGCAGGACTGATGTCTGCGTTCGCCCGATATGCCAACAGCATTGTCGGATCAGAGAAGTACATGCCTGAAGATATGGCAACGGCCCCTGAGGTTGTTGTTCCACAAGAGTTCATCGGAGCTGGCAAGTTCTATCCTACTTGCTCACCGGAAGTCCAAAAGATTTATACAGCAATCTGGACCGAACTCCAGAAGTAACCCACCACACCCAGGCCGACCAAGTCGGCCTGGGTGATTCTTGTTCTTAATCATGACCACTATGAAGGGGTTTCCCGTTGCCCCCGACAAACGGGTACCACGTGACGAATGGGATCGCGCCCCCTGGAATCGCTGGTCTTTTCAGCACATCCGGGAAATTCTGCCGACTACTGAAGTCTGGCGCGGCGACGGTCCCGTGTGGCGGTTTGAGGAAAACCCAGTCGATCTCGATCCTGTGACCTTTACCAGTCACTCGGGGCAATCTACCACCGTGATGGACTGGCTTTTGCAGAACTATGCCGACGGCATTCTGGTCATCCATCACGGCGAGATCCGATACGAGCGCTACCTCAACCAGATGACCGAGCGCACGCTGCATCTGTCTCAGTCGATGGCCAAGTCCGTCACCTCGGCAGTCGCGGGTATTTTGGTCTCACGCGGTTTGTTGGATCCTGAAGAGCGTATTAGCGCTTACCTTCCAGAGCTGAAAGAAACCGGATGGAAAGATGCCAAAGTGCGTCATGCTCTGGATATGACCTCCGGCGTGCGGTATGTCGAGGACTATGAAGCACTGGATTCGGACATAGCGGCAACCGAT
>Ga0315336_1003298_pt1 | contig 21846 bp, 18 predicted proteins | sample ASW5metaG_FD_204512 | JGI IMG/M metagenome (GOLD analysis project Ga0315336, IMG submission 204512) | Ammonia-oxidizing marine archaeal communities from Monterey Bay, California, United States - ASW #5 | ecosystem: Environmental > Aquatic > Marine > Intertidal zone | place: USA: California... | reverse complement strand
GACCCGCGACACCGAACGGGACAAGATCGAGCTCGTGATCTTTCTTTTCTTGGGCGTACGGTTGGTGGTCGGAACAAATGACGTCGATCGTGCCGTCTTTCAGCCCTTCAATCAGCGCCGACACATGGTCGCTGCTGCGCAGCGGTGGATCGACCTTATAATTGGCGTCGAACGATTGCATGGCCGCATCGGTCAATGCGAGGTGATGCGGCGTTACCGAGGCGGTCACATGCACTCTCCGCGCCTTCGCCTTGCGGACCTGCTCGACGCTGTTGCCCGTCGAGATGCACATCAGGTGTACGCGTCCGCCGGTCATCTCGGTCAATGCGATGTCGCGACTGACCATAATATGTTCGGCGGCAGCCGGCATTCCGGGCAACCCCAAGAATGTCGAGTAATAGCCCTCGTGCATGACACCGTTGCTGACGAGTTCCGGAACTTGCGGATGTGTGAGAATGGGGCGATTGAACATCCGCGTGTATTCGAGAGCCCGCCGCATGATTTCGGCGTTGGCGATCGGATGCTTCGCATCGGTAAACCCAACCGTCCCTCCTTCGACAAGTTGTCCAATCTCTGCCAATTCCTTGCCGGCATGGTCTTTGGTCACGGCACCGAGCGGAAAGACATTGCAATGTCCCGCGCGCTCAGCCTGCAGGAGAATGAACTCGGCGGCCGCCCGATTGTCGATAACGGGGTACGTGTCGGGCATGCACGCCAGGCTGGTCACCCCGCCTGCCAGAGCTGCAGCCGTTCCGCTGGCAGTTGTCTCATCCTCCTCGAAACCCGGCTCCCGCAACGAAACGTGAAGATCAACCAGCCCCGGGCAGACAATCAAGCCGGTCGCGTCGATCAACTCGTCCGCTACGGCAGTTGTGTCGTCGATTCCAACGACGCGACCATCCCGTAATAGCAAACTTCCGGTTCGGTCGATGTTCCCGCCAGGGTCGATGATGCGACCGCCGCGGATCAGAATCGTGCTCATCGTCTCTTCCAAAACCTCAGTTTGCTTGCTTGCCGGCCAATGCGTCGTCGCTCACGCCGATTGCCTCCGCCGCTCTTGATCGATCAGGTACAGGCAGGCCATTCGAATCATTAACCCGTTGGTCACCTGTTCGATAATGACCGACTGCCGCCCGTCAGCCACTTCCGGCGTCAGCTCAACGCCCCGGTTAATTGGTCCCGGCGCGAGAATCACGACGTCTGCCTTCGCCTTACGCAGCCGTTCCTGATTCATGCCGAACAGGTGCGCGTATTCCCGAATCGAGGGAAAAAACGCCCCCCGTTGCCGCTCGAACTGAATGCGCAGCAGGTTTATGCAATCGGTTTCGCCCAGCACCTCGTCAAAATTGTGCGACACTTCCACCCCGAGCTTCTCGATTTCGGTAGGGATCAGTGTCGAAGGGCCGCATACGATCACGCGCGCCCCGAGCTTGGTCAGTCCCCAAATGTTCGAACGGGCGACTCTGCTGTGCAGAATGTCACCGACAAGCGTGACCGTTAGTCCCGCCAGCGAACCGCGTTTTTCCCGAATCGTGAAAATATCCAAAAGCGCCTGCGTGGGATGTTCGTGCGTACCGTCCCCCGCGTTGAGCACGCTTGCGGTCAAGTACTTCGCCAACAGTTGGGGTGCCCCCGGCGTGCTGTGCCGCACAACCACTTGCTCAACCCCCATGGCCTCGATGTTGCGCGCCGTGTCAACGAACGTTTCTCCCTTCGAGAGACTGCTCCCTGCCGAAGTGAAGTCGACCGTGTCGGCGCTCAGACGCTTCGCGGCAAGGCTGAAACTTGTTCGCGTTCGCGTCGATGGCTCGAAAAACAGGTTGGCGACCACCACACCGGAAAGCGCACCGAGCTTCGTCTCGCCCGCGACAGCCATCCGCTTGAACTCGGCAGCCTGGTCCAGAATCAACGTGATCTCGTCGGCACTCAACTCTTCCAACCCGAGCAGGTGCTTTCTGGTCCACTGAATACCGGACGACATTTGCCGTCGGCTCGACGAGGTCATTGAATGCGGTCCATGAGGAACCTGACGACAATTTCCGGAAAACTTGGCAACGCGCCGCTGACACGCCCGCTTCGAACGTTCGTCCGGCGGCAGCGCATCGGCCACCAATTGGGATGATACGCTCTTGGAATCGCGACTGGGCCGGCAAGACGCGGCGGCTTGGACACCCGATTTAGTACGAGACAACGGCTGTGTCGTTGATCGTATCAGTCGCCCGCTGGCCGTTCAACGCTGATGCCAAGAGGCGAAAGCGTCGCTGAGTCGATTCCCGGCGGATTGGAACCTCGATGGGGTCCTTCGTGCGAGGAAACCATCGAATCTTGAGGCAGGAGGGAAAAATCGCCAGCAAAGTGAAATGGACTCGCAAGAAGCCCCTCGACTTGAATTGCGGGCTCGTTTGGCTCATCGAGATCGTTCAGGATCGTTTCGGATCGGGTACTGGGATTCCACCAGCTGGCAACGACAAGCCCGGGGCTGGTAAGCGTCCCTTCACCGGACATCACGATGTCGGCGAGCCACCGCGTCGGACTCTCCTTGGCAATGAGTTGGAACAGGGCACCACGGCCGCGTTCCAGGTCCAGAACGCAGTCGACCGCTTTGAGTGCGATCTCTGACGTAGGCGAGCCCGCACTCCCGATTCGCAAACGCATCAGCGCATTGGCTCGACGCAGCGTGACCTGCTGCAGCTTGATTTTGATCCCGTTTCCAGCACCAATGGTGGCTAAGTCGAACAGCGTTCCAGCACCCAGCTTCAGACAGTTGGTCACGTGTATCGCACGTGGCATTGTCGAGAGACGGATTGCTGAATGGACGTCGGCAAAGACAGTGTTGAGGAGCACAGCACGCCCACCACTCGGGTCGTTCGGTTCGATCACCTTCCAGTCGATGGCTGCTAACTGTTGCGAACTCCGACCGGGTTGCGGCACCGAGTCAGGCGTCCCCACCTTGTCATTATCAGCTGTAGTTCGAAAGCTGCATCCTCGAAGCGTCAGATTCTGAGAGTCGATCTCCAGCAGGGCAGGCCGCCTTTGGCGTTGCAACATTTCGGTTCGGCCAGAGGCGTTTACGCAGCGGAATTGAACGTTCTCCAGCGTGAGTTGGTCGGCCGAAATACGAAGTGGTACGTCGTCGATGACGATCTCCGCTGGTCGCTGATTTGTTCCTACAATTACGAGCGCGCCTGCTGCTTCGATCTTCGCAACTCGGTAGGGACGTCGGCTGTCGAGACGTATAACGCCATCGGCATCCGGAGCAGGAATTGGCGGTGGTTGAAATTGATTTGAGTGCGGATCGGCTTGCGCACCTTCGCTGATTTCCTTTGCAGAGGAATCCCGGTCGGATCCATCGATCGAAGAGATGTTCACGCCTGCCAGTCGGCGCAGTGCGTTGGGAATCTGCAGCAACTGGCTCCGTCCTCCGCGATCGAGCAGAGTCAGGGTGGCACCGGAAAGTACGAACAAGAGTGTCAAGACCAGCGGCCAGTGAGCCGACGAGCGGTCAGAGGCCGTGATGGGTACACGCGGTGCTCCGGACTCAAACTGCGTTCGAAATCTTGCCAACTGCTTTCGGCCTGTCCGCCGAGACGGACGCTCGGCGGCCCGGATTTCGGCGAAACTCTGCGGTCTTTCCGCCGGATCCTTGTTGGTAAACGCACGGATCGCAGCAGCTAGAGATTCGGGGGTATCAGGTGCCCGTTCTCGCACGTCCTCGATTGTGCGTGTTTGATGACAAGCGAGTTTTGCCAGCGGATCACCTGAGGGAAACGGTGGCCGACCTGTCAAGAGTTGCCAGAGCAGGCATCCCAGGGCATAGATATCTGACGCCACCGTCGGCGCATTGCCCGTTCCGATCAATTCCGGTGCGATCGCATTACACTCGTCAGGCGTGAGCCCGTTGTGGATTGCCAGTTCCGGCGCAACGGCCGGCCTGATTCCGCAATCGACCAGCACGGCCACCCCTTGGGATGTAAGCCGCACGTTGGCGAGACGAATGTCGCCATGCACGCAATGCATCTCTTCCAAAGTCGCCAATCCATCGAACAGCTGACGCGCGATTTCGGCGACGACGGCAGCGGGAAATCGCCCGCGCCGCACCAGTAGTTCTCCCGCATGCAGCCCGGGAACGAAGCGGCTCACGGCAACGAGGCGCTCTTGGTGCTCGAGACAGCTATGAGGTCCGACGATGCCGGGATGGGCGATTTGCTTCAACTGCGACACCAGTTGTTCCAAGCGATCGAGGCTAATCTGCACCGACTCCGGTGGCCGATCGATCAGTTTCAACACGCAGCGCTCTCCGCCATCTCGTTTTCGGGCCAAGAACGTGTCGGTGGTTGTTCCCCGTCCCAGCCGATCAACAAGCACGCATGGTCCGATGCACAGCTTGTCCGGATCAGGAGATTCGAGCAGCTTGGCTTGGAATGGAGTCACCTTGCGCGCGTGCAGCAACGCATCGAGCCAGACGGAGTCGAACGCGGGCAAATCGCGGGCCAGCTTCCGCACGTGCCGCCGACTCCGTCTGAAGTCTGCCGCAGAGCAGAGTTTCAGCTGTAGTACTGTGTTGAGGAGTTGTTGCGAAGGAGGTTCCATCACGCAGCCGCAGTTCCTTAAACAGACCGGTCACCTTCGATCGTGTGTGTCCGAATTCTTGAGACGCCGCGTGGGACTTCGGACCGGAGTAGGGCTCCCGCGATCGCCGAAAGACCGTCTCTATCGTGCCGTTCACCCTCCGCGAATATTGCAAGAATCCTGCGATGACCGAGCAAAGTATATTGCAAGAATCCTGCGATTAGCCGAGCGAGGGGGTTATCCCAGATTTGGTTAACGCCGGCAAGATGAGCAAGAATGCCGATGGCCGTATGGACGTGATGATTTCGAAGGTCTTCAGCGGATCCGAGATTCCTACAAACGCGCTGGTTTTCCCAGACTGGGACTTTTCAACCGCGTCATAAGCTGCAAGAATACCGGACGAAGCGATTATTGTGGAAGCGCTTCCACGAAATCGTTGGCAGGTTGTCGATGCGGTCATCGTCGGTGCTCGGCACGCCGGAATGCAAGTGTTGCGTTTGAGTTGACGTCGGTCTTGATGATCGGCCTCGAACGCTTTGGGCTGTCGTTGCACGCTCCTTAAACGTACATTCGAGAAAGTCCGCAACCAGCTGCGTGTCTTCCTCTTTTGAATTCGGTCTGATGGACCTACGTAGTATTTTGAATTCCACGACAGTTGGTGAGTTAACGCTATCGTCGCGTCCAAGTTTGGAACCGTCGGACAGCGTTGCGGCGGCTGCTCGCGAAATGAGAGGCACGAGTCACGGCTGTGCCGCGATTTGTGCTTCTGGAAAACTCGTGGGGATCTTTACGGAGCGAGACTTGCTCCGCGTTATTGCTGAGGGCAGTGGGATGGAAACACCGCTGTCGGAAGTGATGACCTCTAACCCCCAAAGCGTGACGACTGAAGAAACGTTGTTCCGTGTCACGCAAGCGATGGATCAAGGGGGGTATCGCCGCCTGCCGGTCCTCGATTCCGGTGGAGCGCCGGTGGGGTTCGTGGACGTCAAGACGATCGTTCATTTTCTAGTCGAGTATTTTCCCGAAGCGGTCTACAATCAGGCTGCGCGTGCCCAGTTGATTGCCAGAAATCGCGAAGGTGCGTGACGGCACTCCAATATGAACACATCGCGAACGAGCGGTCAGCGAGTTCGATCTCCTGCCTTGACCTACTGTTACTGCCCACCACCGTTCCGGCAGATTATGCCGGTGGTTTCACCTTCGAGGAGTTACTAACCGATGCCATCCACTGATGTGGCCGCTTCGGAAAGCACCAACCGCAAAAGGCACGAATCGATCGACACAGTCGCCATTCGCTTCTGTGGCGACAGTGGCGACGGAATGCAGTTGGCCGGCACGCAGTTCACGAACGTTTCCGCCGCGTTCGGCAACGATGTGAGCACGCTGCCCGATTTCCCTGCGGAGATTCGCGCACCCGCTGGATCGTTAAGCGGTGTGAGCGGCTTTCAACTCAGCTTTTCCAGCCGCGATATTTATACGCCCGGTGACCGAGTCGATACTTTGGTCGCTATGAATCCGGCCGCGCTGCGGACCAATCTTCCCGACCTGAAGAGAGGCGGGACGCTCATCGTCAACGACGACGCCTTTAACAAGAGCGACCTGGCGAAAGCCGGGTACGATGCCAATCCACTGGACGATGCCGAGTCACTTGCCGCTTACGATTTGCACCGCGTACCCATGACGCGGCTGACGCGTGACTCGGTCGACGGCTTGGGACTTTCGCAACGCGAAGCAGACCGGTGCAAAAACTTTTTCGCCCTGGGGCTCGTCTACTGGCTGTACGATCGCGATTCCAAACCAACGGAAGACTGGGTTGCCAGCAAGTTTTCAAAGAATCCGTCGATTGCCGAAGCCAATATCCGCGCGCTCAAAGGAGGCAGCAATTACGGGTTTTCGACCGAAGCGTTTGCGGTCCATTACCGAGTTGCGCCTGCGAAGCTGCCGCCGGGCCAATACCGAAAGATCACCGGCAATGAGGCGATCGCCTTGGGTCTGGTAACGGCGGCCAAGTTGGCAGGCCAGCGATTGTTCTACGCGGGATATCCCATCACACCGGCGAGCGATGTACTTCATGAACTCGCACGACTGAAACATTTCGGCGTGCGGACGTTTCAGGCTGAAGACGAAATCGCTGCCATGTCTGCCGCGGTGGGGGCCGCGTTTGCCGGCGAACTGGCTGTAACGGCCTCCAGCGGACCTGGGATCTGCCTGAAGGGAGAAGCGATGGGTCTCGGCGTGATCACTGAATTGCCGATGATCATTGTCGACGTCCAGCGAGGGGGGCCGAGTACCGGCTTGCCGACAAAAACCGAGCAATCCGACCTGTTGTTGGCGATGTTCGGCCGCAACGGCGAATCTCCGGTGCCAATCGTTGCCGCGGCAACGCCTGCCGATTGCTTCAATATGTCGCAAGAGGCGTTACGAATCGCGGTCGAGTTCATGACACCGGTGATCTTCCTGTCTGATGGTTATGTCGCGAACGGTGCTGAACCGTGGAGAATTCCCGATCTTGATGATTTGAAACCGATTAAAGTTAAGCATCCCACTGATTGCGATGGTGATTCCGACTTCTTACCCTATGAGCGAAACGAGCGTCTGGTCCGCCCCTGGGCAGTTATTGGCACGCCGGGGATGGAACATCGGATCGGCGGACTTGAGAAGGCCGACGTAACAGGACACGTCGACTATTCGCCCGCGAATCACCAGCACATGACCGACACCCGCGCCGCCAAGGTCGCCGGGGTTGCCGATTTCATTCCCGAACAAGATGTCGAAGGGCCGGAATCGGGCGGGTTGCTGGTCCTCAGTTGGGGTGGCACATTCGGCGCGGTACGCACGGCGGTCCTCAGTGCGATTGCAGACGGCCATACCGTTGCGCACGCGCATTTGCGCTATTTGAATCCATTCCCCAGAAACCTGGGCGACATGCTTACCCGGTACGAGCAAGTGCTCATCCCGGAATTGAACAACGGGCAGTTGCGGTTGCTCGTTCGTAGCCAGTACCTTTGCGACTGCGTGGGCCTGAATAAGGTGCAGGGCAAGCCGTTTCTCGTCAGCGAAATTGCCGATAAAATCAACGAGTTGCTGGAAGATTGAGTTCATGAGTGTCGAACTACCGGTACTGACCGCGAAGGATTTTGCGAGCGACCAGGAGCTTCGCTGGTGCCCTCGTTGTGGAGATTACTCCATCCTCGCGCAAATGAAGAAAGTGCTGCCTACTCTCGGTATCCCTCGGGAGAAGTTCGTTTTCGTCTCGGGCATTGGCTGCTCGAGCCGGTTCCCGTACTACATGAACACCTACGGATTTCATGGGATTCACGGGCGCGCACCTGCGATTGCATCCGGCGTCAAAATCAGCCGACCCGATCTGCAGGTTTGGGTTATCACGGGTGATGGCGATTCGCTATCCATCGGTGGAAACCACCTAATGCACGCCATCCGCCGAAACATCGATCTAAAAATCGTTCTGTTCAACAACCAGATCTACGGGCTGACCAAGGGGCAATACTCGCCGACCAGTCCGCTGGGAACACGCACGAAGAGCACGCCGTTCGGTTCGATAGACAATCCGCTATTCCCGCTGTGCGTCGCCATCGGTTCGGAGGCGTCCTTCGCGGCCCGTGCGGTCGATGTCGATATCAAACACCTGACAATGGTGTTGGAGCGGGCGGCCCACCATTCTGGAACCGCATTTGTCGAGGTCTATCAGGATTGCAACGTCTTTAACTCCGGCGCTTTTTCGTATGCGTCGAAAAAGGATCACAAGGACGACAATCTTATTTACCTCGAACATGGCAAACCCCTCGTCTTCGGCAAGAATCGCGATAAGGGCATTCGCGTGAACGAGATGAGCCGACCGGAGATTGTCGAACTTGGGAGCGGCATCTCCGAAGATGACCTTCTATTCCACGACGAACGGGCGGCTGAGCCAAGCCTTGCTTTTCTATTGGCCCGCATGCGCTATCCCGAATTTCCCGAGCCGGTCGGGGTTTTTCGAGACGTCGAGAGGCCAGTCTACGACCAGGCCCTCAACGCCCAAATTGAGGATTCGATCGAGAAGAACGGCGAGGGCGATCTGGAGACGCTCTTTCACAGTGGAGAAACATGGACGGTCGAATGACCACCTGGAGGCGGCCCGATGATCTGTCCTGATTGCGGCTACGACAACATCAACGGCGTCGATGTGTGCGAAGCCTGCCGCCAGCCTCTCGTCCAGTTCGATCCGTCCGGTGATGAGTTGGAGCAGTGCATCAGCCGGCACCCCATCAGTGTGCTATCCCCCAAGACACCGCTCTGCATCGATGCCACAGATTCGGCGCGTGACGCGGTCGCCAAAATGGTGGAAAAGAAGATCGGCTGCTTGCTCGTGCAAAGTAACGGCAAGCTTGTCGGCATATTCACGGAACGAGACGTTCTGAATCGTGTCTCTCCCGATTTGAATTCGCTCGACCTTCCGGTTACCGGCTTTATGACCGTTAATCCTGAAGTCATTACCAGAGAAGATTCCATTGCCTACGCGCTGCACGCGATGGATGTGGGCGGATATCGCCACCTCCCCATCATCGATGAGGATGGTCGACCGACGGGCGTGATCTCCGTTCGCGATATTCTTCGATTTCTTTGTGTCCGTTTCGCGAAAACGCGGTCCGCCGCCAGCTAACAGATTTGTTACCCGACGGCGATCGGCTTCGTCACCTGCAAACGATGGCCTGCGAACCAGCATGAGACCGGCGAACAACGGCATGGCTAAGGACGAGCCCCGCCTCCGAATCCTCGTGCTGGGCAACTCGTGTGCACCAGAAATGCAGGGGGTGATGCATGCCGTCCGCACGAAGGCGGCCAAGGCCGATCTCAAGCTGCTCCCCGCCGTTCGCGGCACGATCGATCTAGTCAACGGTCGAAACTGGCACCCCGATTTTGTTGTCGTACTCCAGACTTGGCCGGTCGAATTCACTGCTAACGAGGTACATCAACTCTATCAGCTTTGCCCGCTGGCGAGAGTCATTTGCTGCTTCGGAGCCTGGTGCGAATCGGACGGACGCAATCGCAGTATCTGGCCGCTTGCTGTCCGCGTTGCAGCCCGGGCCGCCGCGCCGCGCATATGCCGTGAACTCGACGTCCTCACCCGCACCGCGCGATTGCTGCCACCCACCGCAACTCGCGATGAAGTATTTGCGTTCGATTGTCCGGGAACATTGTCGTCCGCGCTTACGCAGGAAACCGTGCTCGTGCGAAGTCCCGACGTTGCGCTGAAACGCTGGCTGGAACAACTGCTCAGCACCTCCGGCTACGGAATTGTCCGCGAAGATGATTTCGGGAAGTCGGCAGCCATCGTCTGGGATGTCGATCCGTGGAACGCAGTGACTGCCGCCGCGCTACGTGAATCATCCCTGCGGATACCGGCCATCCCAATTATCGCTCTGATCAGTCTCGCGCACCCGGAAGATGTCGACGCGATCAAAGCACGCGGCGCATCGGCAGTCGTGGCGAAACTGGCGCCTCATAGTGAATTGATCGCCGCTCTTCAGGCCGGCCTTACCGCGAACAATCAGACCGGCACATTTTCGTCAACCAAAAACTGCTGCTGAAATTTCCCACGGCAACGTACCGCGTGCTTCATCATTGGCCGCTGCCAGACAGCCATGGATTGACACGATGATCGAAATCATCCCGGGACATCTTTACGACTATCCCAAGTATTACGACCTCGTCTTCGGATCCGACTGGAAAGCGGAATTCGACTTCCTCAATTCATGTTTCCAAGAGCATTCCACTCGGCGAATCCATCGGCTCTTCGAGCCGGCCTGTGGTACCGGACGGCTGCTAATCAAGCTCGCCGAAGCGGGCTACGACGTGGTCGGGAACGATTTGAACCCGAAGGCGGTCGCTTACTGCAATGCCCGTTTCCAGCGACGGGGCTTTCAGCCCGCGGCCGTTGTGGGCGACATGGCCGATTTTCAACTCAGCCAGAAAGCGGACGCGGCCTACAACATGATTAACAGCTTTCGCCACTTACCTTCAGAGAAGTCGGCCGAAAGACATCTCAACTGCGTGGCCCGCGCACTGGCCAAGGGAGGGATTTACGTGCTCGGGTTACATTTGACTCCGACACGGGGAGACCGGGTGGAGGAGGAGTCCTGGTCTGCGCGCCGCGGGAATCTGGGGGTGATTTCGTCCCTGTGGTCGGACAAGCTCGACCTGCGTGCGCGCAATGAGGAGGTCTGCGTCACATTCGACGTTTACACGCCGACACGCCGTTTTCGTATCACCGACAGGATGAATCACCGCACCTATACGGCACGGCAAATGCAACAGTTGCTGAAGAAGGTGCCTTCGTTCGACGTCGTCGCAACGTACGATTTCCTGTACGAACTCGATTCCCCGATCACCGTTGGACCTGAGACCGAGGACGTGGTCTACGTGCTGCGGAGAAGCTAAATTCAGCCGGTTCGACCGAAAGGTCGCGTGCCGCAAACCGACTCAACGAACGGTGAAGCAGCACCGGGGGAGCCGGTTGCGTGCGCTAGCGGGCCGACTGATGCCAGCCGTCTTAGGGAAGACCGGAAAACGTTTTTGGATCTTTTCGGAAAGTCCTCCAGCCGCTACGACTTCCGCCCGGCTCTTCGCCTCGCCCGTTGACGTCGCTTGAACAGTGAGCCGAGCAACGTAGACTTCCCCGGCTTCCAGTGTACCGATCGCAAGATCCAAATGGTGTCCTTTGGGATGCGCGAGCGTTGGGGATAAGCTGCTCGACAAAACAACCTCGGTCGCTTTCACCGGCCCCTTGTTTGAGACGGTGTATTGAAGCTGACAGGGCTGACCGACAGCGACTCTTTCCGGTGTCGAAATGGCGAGCTGCAATTGCGCTCCCTGCACGATGGTGCTGAGAGCCGCGGAAGCGGACGAGGAGACCGTCGCAATGATGGTTTCCTCCAGTTGTCCGGTCGAATCCGGCCGGTTTTGTGTGCGACTGTACTGTTTCCAGCTCTGGGAATTCGTCCCTACCGACTCGCCGTGAGAGAACGTGTCGAGGGAAGATTGGGACGTTACGAAGAACTCTTCATCGTTTTGCGCGTCCAATGGTGTCCCCTCGGAGACTACGCTCGGTGCAATGCGTTCCAGCTCGATATCAAGATCCACGTTCAACGAATTCTCTGAGTCATCCACGACCGCTCTATGTTCGTGTGCGGATGGAAAGTCGTTGTTCGTTTCCACGCGAGGCATGGGTTGAGTCAGCTGCCTTTCGGCACTGGGGCCCGACGTGGCAAAAGGATCTTCGTGATCGCTGTTCGCTTGAGAAGCTGCTGTCATTTCGTCCCGTGTCAGACCGTTCGAGGCAAGCGAGGAATTCTTTTCTCCCGTTGTTGCCACAGAGTCCCCCTCCTCGTGTGGCACCGATGCCGAAATTAGACTCGAAATCAGCAGAAACAGCATCAAGATTAGTCCGAGCGTTCCGGTCACCGCGGAGAATCGCCAGGCGGGTTCGCTGTCGCGCTGTGTGACGGAGACCGGAAGAGGTACCGCTTTTCTTGAATCATCGCGGCGCGTCTTGAGGGCTTTCCACCGTAGTGACCTCGCGACCTTGACATTACCGCTGAGGTACCAGTTGCGTACCGACCTAATCGACTGTTTCGCCCGCAGAATCAGGCGTCGCACTTGGATTGACAGAATCCGCGCGAGTAAGGCGAGCCGATGCCTCAACGACGTGGAACCAGATTGCGACACGGTAACTCCATCCGCAAGAACTTGGTGCCTCTTCACGCTCAGACCTACGCCTCCGTGCTGCGCAGGCAATTTCTTGAAGTCGGCGAATCGATCACAGGCGGTTGGGCAAACGAGCCGTTTGAGCCGAACCATCGCCGCCGAGTCGATCGTACCAACTCCAACGGGCTGCCTCACTTTCATAGCCGGTTGGAGGCGACATTGGATACCAGATTGCGGCGAAGCCGAAAAGAGCGATTCTCGTTCCGGAAATCGTCACAGCGCCACAGGAAATACCCCGTTCCCGAGTGCAGTCACGCGTCACGCGAGTGCGATCATAGTATCGTTGACCCAGCGGCTCGGAATGGTAGAATGCAACGCGACTTCGGCCGCTTTTGAATGCCCAAAAGTCCAGAAAAGTCTGGGCAGTTGAACTGTTCGGAATTATGCCGGGTCAAGAAAAGCGACGACCACGGGATGTAGCTCAGCTTGGCTAGAGCGCTGCGTTCGGGACGCAGAGGTCGCAGGTTCAAATCCTGTCATCCCGACTCGTTAACCTACCGCTGGACCTAGCTTTACGTCACCTGCCACCTTCGGCAGTGCGGTATAGGACTACCCATCCACATCCACTTTTGGGAAGTCGCCGCCATGCCCAAGTTTGATGTGCGCCCGTTTGGTGTGCGCTTCGGAATTGTATTGGCGGCATCGGCCGCGATTTCTTATCTGGTGAGTCTCCATCCCGCCGGAACCAGGTATCTGTCTCCCAGCGCGGCGTTCGCGCAGGAATCCGCGACCGATGACAGCCGTTCCGTTCCTACGACCACGGAAGAGCCGACGGAAACGCCGAACGCGCCCGAGAATCAAGAGGGGGCTGGGGAGACTCCTGTACCGGCCAAACCGACGGAAGAACCTGCGCCGAATCCCTTTCCCAACCGGTCGAAAGCACCGAGCCTGGATGGGGGAACCGCGTGGCTGAACACATCGGGCGAGATAACGCTAAAGGATCTGCGAGGCAAGGTCGTGCTGGTCGACTTCTGGACTTATTGCTGTATCAATTGTCTGCACGTGTTGCCGGATCTGAAGTATCTCGAGAAGAAGTACGCGAACGAGTTGGTCGTCATCGGTGTGCATTCGGCGAAGTTCGATAACGAGCGGGAGACGGAGCATATTCGCCGCGCCGCGTTGCGGCACGAAATCGAGCATCCGATCATTAACGATTCAGAAATGGTTGTATGGCGGAAGTTTGGGGCGCGGTCCTGGCCGACACTGGTTGTGCTGGATCCGGAAGGTTTCTATTGCGGTTACGTTTCAGGAGAGGGCAACCGTGAGTTGCTCGATGCGGTCGTCAGCAAGTTGGTCGCGTTTCACCGCTTAAAAGGGACTCTGGACGAAACACCGTATCGCTTCGACCTCGAACGGGACAAGCGACAGCCGACACCGCTTCGGTTCCCGGGCAAGGTTCTGGCCGATCCAGTCGGCAAACGGCTATTCGTCTCCGACAGCGGCCACAATCGCATCGTGGTTGCTTCCTTCGACGGGCGATTGCTCGATCTGATTGGAAACGGAACCATAGGAGCCGACAACGGTAGTTACGACGAGGCGGCCTTCGATCATCCTCAAGGAATGGCCCTCGTCGGTGACATGTTGTACGTCGCCGACACCGAAAATCATTCGATCCGCACCGTCGATTTGAAAGCGAAGCGGGTCGCGACGCTCGCCGGCACGGGAGTGCAGTCGCGCATTCGCGGCGAGGGTGGCCCGCTGAGGGAAACGCCGCTGAACAGCCCCTGGGACCTGATCGAAGTCGACGGGACGCTTTTCATCGCGATGGCCGGGCCACATCAGATCTGGCACCACCGAATCGGCAGCGGCCAAATCGGCGTTTACGCGGGTACAGGCCGCGAAGACATCTTGAACGGCGATTTGGGCATGGCGGCGCTGGCGCAGCCGTCCGCACTGGCAACCGACGGCAAGTTTCTTTATGTCGCGGACAGCGAGGGCTCGGCGATTCGCAGGGTTTCGTTGGACCCCCACGGGCGCGTGTCTACCATTGTGGGTCCGTCCGACTTGCCGCGTGGGCGGTCGCTGTTTGAATTTGGCGACCGCGATGGCAAGGGGGCCGAAGCGCGTTTACAGCACCCCCTGGGGCTCGCGTTCGGCAACGGTTCGCTCTACGCCGCAGACAGCTACAATCACAAGATCAAGAGAATTCTTCTGAGAACGGAGGAGGGAGAGTCGGAGACTTTTCTCGGCGACGGCACGGCGGGTGACCAGCTTCGTCCACCGCGCTTCTACGAGCCAGGAGGCGTCTCTCACGCGGCCGGCACGCTTTACGTTGCCGATACCAACAACCACCGCATCTGCACGATCGACCTCGACGAAAAGACGGTTGCCGTGCTGGCTATCTCGGGTCTCGAACCTCCGTCGCCACCTGATTCCAGCATCCCAGATCCTGAATCCAGTGTTCCAGATCCCAATTCCAATGGTCAAGATCCTGGCCTCAGTCCGCCAGATTCCGCCCGGCCATTCGCGATCAAGGCGATCGAAGTGGAACGCAAAATGATTGCAACCAGCGGTTCGCTGCGTTTCGAGATTGCGCTGGCCATTCCCGAAGGATATAAGCTGAACAAGCGGACTCCGATTTTCTATAAGCTAACAGCGCGCGAGGGGCAGGAGTTGATCTCCCCCGAGTATCTCGAAGGACGCCGCAAAGCAAAGGCCACAACTTCCGGGGCGGCGGTTACCATTCCAATCGCGAATAATACAGGCAGTGCTGAAATCGTGCTGTCGCTCACCTACGGGTTCTGCCGTGATGGAGTGGGGGGGTTGTGCAAACTGAAGACCACCCGCTGGCTTGTCCCGCTGGAAGTTTCTGCTGATGCGACGGAAGACGTGATCCAACTCAGTGCGGCTGACCCGCCGTAGTACGCTGGGCACTTTGGTTTCGTCAGCAGGTGGTCGTCCCGAGCGATTGGTGTGGTAACGGCTGCAGGCCCAATTCGACGGCTGGCTGATAGCAAATCCGGTTGATGCGGCCGTTTTCCCATAGGGCTGATTTGCCGCGTTGTACGGCACTGAGCGGCCCCGATAGGGTAGCAACCATGGTTTGACGCCGAATTGGGGAACCGATACGATTCACCGGTTCCCGGTATGCGGCTACGGCCGTTCGAGGCGGAACTATTGTCAGAGTTTGAGTTCTTGGTACTAGCTAACAGTGTCGGTGTTTCCGAACGATCTGCCCTGACAGATTGTGCCGATTCCTAGTGGGATTGGTGGGTTGCCGATGCGGTGAGGAGAAGAAGAACGTGGCAGATATCGTGGTGAAAGACATTCTTGACGCGGGCGTCCATTTCGGGCACCGTACCAGCCGCTGGAATCCGAAGATGCGACCCTATATCTATGGGCGTCGAAATCTCATTCACATTATCGACATCAAGGAAACGGTTCGTGGCTTGCTGCGATCCCGGAAGTACTTGAACCGGGTTGCTGCGCAGGGAAGTCTGATCCTTTTCTGCGGCACGAAGCGGCAGGCGGCCGATCCGGTTGAAGAAGCAGCTACCGCCTGTGGAATGCCGTACGTCACCGAACGCTGGCTTGGCGGCAGTCTGACCAATTTCCGGACGATTCGCAGCCGGTTGAAGCGATTGGAAGAACTCGAGGCCCTGGAAGAGAGCGGCGAGTTGGGCGGCTTCTCCAAAAAGATGCAATCGACGTTGATGCGCGAGAAGCGAAAGATCTTCCGGAACCTCAACGGGATCCGCACCATGAATCGGCTACCGGAGGCGGTCGTGGTTGTTGACCCCAAGAAGGAGAAAAACTGCGTTCATGAAGCGAAGATTCTGGGCGCAAAGGTGGTGGGCCTGATCGACACAGATTCTGATCCAGATCGGATCGATCTACCCATCCCTGGAAACGACGATAGCATTCGGTCCATCAGGTTGATCCTCAACTATTTGGCGGATGCAATTAACAACGGGAAGGGCCAACTTCCAGAAGAGCCGAGTGGCCCGCCTTCCGAAGAACCGAAGCCCGTACCGAGCCTCTAGACTTCGTTTGGTTTTGCTGTAGCGGCTGCAGGCGCATTTGAGGCTGCGATGCAATCTTTCGAATTGCTACGGCTATCTCAGACGCGATCTCGAGCAGCTTACAAAACATCGTTCCTGGTTCCGGTTTGCGGAATTCGAGGTAAGAAGACTACCGCCTTGCGCACGCTTGACGTCTGTTAGGCTTGCGCGGTTGCTATTACCAATCGGCGGTCTGCGCGGCATAAAACAGCGTAAGACGCTGTAGGAATTGCTGCTCTAAAGCGGGTCTTAACAAGTTTCAGAGGAGATGCGCCGAAATGGCAGAGATCACTGCTCAAGCAGTCAAATCACTCAGGGAGTTGACCGACTTGCCGATGATGATGTGCAAGAAGGCCTTGGTCGAAGCGGAGGGTGACCAGGAGAAAGCGGTCGAAGTTCTGAAACAACAGGCCGGCAAGTTCATGACCAAACGGGCCGATAATCAAACCTCCGAAGGTCGAATTGTTATTAAGGTTACGGAGGATGGCGGTTCGGCGGCGATGGTTGAACTTCAATGCGAGTCACCTCCGGTTGCCGACAGTGAAGACTTCGTCCACCTTGGTGAGCAGCTTATCGAGCAACTGCTCGTGGGTCCGGGAGCCGATTCTCCCGACGAGTTGTTGTCGCAACCTGCCCCAGGCCATGAGGGAACAACGCTCAGCGAGCTGTTCGAAGAGGTTCGGAACAAATTGCGCGAAAAATTGGTGCTGGCGCGCACGTCCCGCGTAACGGGTCCGGTGGCGGGTTACGTCCATCACGACGGAAAAAGCGGCGTCCTTTTCCGTGCCACGGGTGAGAATCAGACTGCACCGGTGCTGCGCGATGTCGCGATGCACATTGCGGCGTTAAGCCCGTCGGCTACCACAATTGAAGAACTGGAACCGGCTGCCGTACAGGCCGAACGCGATCGCCTCACCGAAGAAGCGTTAGCAACCGGTAAGCCGGAAAATATTGTCGGGAAGATCGTGGACGGGCGACTCAAGAATTTCTACGTCGAACAGGGAGTGCTGGTCGTCCAACCCTTCGCCAAAGACGATACGAAGACGGTCAGCCAGGCACTCGCCGAGCACGGGATGACCGCGGTCAGTTTTACGCATTGGGTCTTAGGAAACTGAAGAAGCCGTCAGCATGTCCGACAAAGCCGAAACATTTCGACCGGCCTACAAACGCGTGCTTTTGAAGCTCAGCGGAGAAGGCTTTTGCCGCAGCGGGGAATCGGGCATCAGCATGGTGGAAGTCGCTTCGATTTCCGAGCAGATCAAGCGCCTGGTTGCGGCGAACGTGCAAGTGGCAATTGTTTGCGGCGGTGGAAACATTTTGCGGGGCAGAGAGTTTTCAGCCTTCAGCGCCGCCATCAACCCGGCCACCGCGCACTACATGGGGATGTTGGCAACGGTGATTAACGGTTTAGCGCTGCAGGACGCGCTGGAATCGGTCGACGTGCCGACCAGATTGCAAACCGCTATCCGGATGGAAGGGGTCGCCGAATCGTTCATCCGTCGGCGGTGCATCCGACATCTTGAGAAAGGACGTGTTGTTATCCTAGCTGCCGGGACGGGAAGTCCTTTCGTCACGACCGATACGGCGGCCGCCTTACGGGCGCGTGAAATCGAAGCGGAAGTCGTCCTCAAGGCAACACGCGTGGACGGTGTTTATTCCGAAGATCCCGAGAAAAATCCACATGCCGTCCGCTACGCGGATATTTCCTACCAGGACGTGCTCAAGCAGAATCTGCAGGTGATGGACGCGGTGGCAGTCCAGCACTGCATGGAGCACAACATTCCCATCGTCGTGTTCAATTTCAAGAAGTCCGGTAATATCGAGCGGACCGTCGCCGGTGAGCGACTTGGCACGCGAATTTTGGCCGCGTCAGAAATTGAATAGTCCTACCATTTGGAGAGGTTTCTCCTCGGCTGGCTGGACCGCTGCGAACCGGCCTGCTGCGCCCCTCTCCAGCGTATCCATTCGGGCGGCGAAGCGCTGGCTGCATCCTATGCTGGCTTCAGCCGCGCAGACGCAAGATAGCCGCAGCCTCTCGGACGCTTGCATCGCGGCCTCAAATGCTCCCGCGGCCGCCACTGCAAAACCGGGCGAAGTCTAGCATCGACCGATGAGACTTCGGTATCATCTGTTTGTTGATGGTTCGAACGGGAAGACGGACGGTTGGCCCTTCGCGATCAATCTTCGGTCGTTGTGCGAATCAGATGCTGAGCGAACAGCAGTCGTGACCGAGACAAGGAACAGAGGCATGGACCAAGATGAAATTCTGCTGGACGCTGAAGAGCGTATGGAAAAAGCGGTAGGGATTCTGCAAGGGCAGCTGGTAGGGCTGCGGACAGGACGGGCCACGCCTGGTCTGGTCGATTCGATTCGTGTCGACTATTACGGCTCGCCGACTCCCTTGAAGCAGTGCGCGAATATCAGCATTCCGGAACCTCAGCAGATTGTCATTCGCCCATTCGACGCGTCGGTGATCAATAACATCGTCAAAGCGATTCAATCGAGCGACATCGGTCTGGCGCCCAATTCCGACGGACGGCTAATCCGTTTGAGCATTCCCCCGCTCTCGGGTGAGCGGCGGCGGCAACTCGTTTCTCGTGTTAAAGAACTTGCCGAAGAATCACGCGTATCGATCCGCAATATTCGCCGAGATGCCAACAAGCACGCCGAGCAGGCGCAGAAGGAAAAGACTCTCAGCGAAGACGAGCGGGACGATACCAAGGATCAGATCCAGGAATTCACAAAGAAATACGAAGCCAAAGTTAACGACATGGCGGCCGCAAAGGAAAAATCCGTCATGGATGAGTAGCAGCGTCAGCGGCACGCAGGAAGACCTTCTCCACGGCATCAGCCGGTCGCCGTGCGCCGCATTTGAATCGGGCGGGGCCGGCAAGAATCGGCCACGTCACGATATGGTCCGCCCCGTCGGCTGCGGGCCTAACTTGTGCATCCCCTCTGCCCGGGAATTTGCTCAGTCCCAGTCGATTCGGCCTCTTCGGATCGATCAGCATCGGCCGTTTGGTCCCGTTTCCCGTCACAACACGCGCGAAGTGTTGCTATGAGACGGTTCCACCTTCGGCAAAATCGGCACAAGACGAAAATCGCGATTAAGGATTCCGACTGACAAACAGTTGGTGAATCCGACCGTTGCAACAACCGGGCGCAGATGTGTTACTGATCTGCCGATTTTCATCAATCGCATGGCACGTCGGGTCAGGACCGGTCGATTCTCTTAGCGACACCGCGTGCAACTCTTCCGCGCGTTACACCTATTCGCCGCGTGCGGTCGATTTCATCGAGCAGAGGGAAGGAACGAATCTCATGCTGATCCGACAACGATTCACGATGATCGTGCCTGTCGGCCTGATGGCCATTGTCGCTTTTTCCGGATGTAGCGGGCATCGGCATCATAGGCAGTGTGGGAATAACTGTGGCCCATGCAGCCAAGGGGTCGTGTATTATCAGACTCAACCCCAGCATCTGCACGCTTCCCCCGCGGTCTCACCGGCGCCACATGATTCCGGTGATTATGAAACGATCCGGCAGTATTCGGTTCCATCCAACGGACCGAACGTTCCTAGTTCCCGTCCCGAGATGCCGCCCGCCGCTCCCCCCGCGTTCCCTCCTGCACCACCGATGCCGACAGAGGCGAGTCTCCGGGCGATCCGCAAGAGCACGCCGCGTCAAAGTTACCGAAAGTTCAACCAGTATTCTGTAAGCCGATCGAGCGATGCGACGTACGATCCCATCACGGTGCCAATCGAAACAGAGAGAAAACTCGTCCCCCGCGCAACCAAATCCCATGGATTGTTCCGGCGCGCAGGAAATGGAATAAGGAGTGTGTTTACGCCTCTGGCGAAGCGGCGACAGCACGATCGGATAGCGTATATCGAGAGCCACGCCGTAAAGAGCAATACCAGTTCGAGCGGTATCAAGACGCCGGTACAGCCCATCCGGTTGTCGCTGCGGCGTCCCTCGCGAACCGATTTCACCGGAAAAGAGCTCATCCAAGATCGCGGACTGTCGGCCGATAACGGCAGCAAGCGGAATGCACTGGAAAACCAGGTGAAGAGTACCTCGCCGGAAGATTGGGGAACCCATTTCCCGCGTCAGGCGACTCCCTCAACACAGGATTCGCCGCTGATGCGAGTTCCTCAGCCGAGCGCACAGATCGAGCTTTGGCCGTACCACACCAATAAGTCTGCCGCCAACGCGAACGCATTGTAGGCCTTCGCCGAAGCCACTACGAAATCCGAATCTCGATGCCGACGGCCCTTCTGCTGCTGCCGTGTCGCATAAAGAGCTTTGCGTCCGCCGACGCTGCGCATGACACGGCGCTTGTCATGGAGGATCGTATCCACCTTGATGAAAAGGGTGGCACCGCAAGATTCGCCAGATTCCCCGCAGGCTGCCGCTAACCGCACCATACTTCTGCACCGCGAGTATGAAATACTCGCTGCAAGAGGGATAGAACCGGCACCGATTCCCAAATATCGGGCGGAGCAGCCATTGATAGACGCGCACCGCCGCTATCAGCAATTGTGACGGAAGCAGCTTCAACTGGTGCACAACATTCATCGTTCATCCACGATGCCAAGCCGTTTCGCTAGCCGCCACGAGGCCCGCGTGAGCGATTTTCGATAATCCTCCAAACAGGCTCGACTCTGCTGTCTCGGAATCAGTACCAAGTCGAGTCCGCGTGGCAACTCGTGCTGAGACAACCGAAATGCCTCTCGAAGCAGCCGCTTGAGCTTGGTACGACGGACCGCCATGCCGTGTTTCTTCGACACGCTGAGGCCAAATCGTGTGAGATCGAGCTCGTTCTGTGCCGCAAAGACGAGGAGATGCCGATCGCCGACCCGATTTCTCTGATCGTACACCCGGGCAAACTCGAACTGGGTGCTCAGGCGCATCGCGCGGGATAGCCGGTAATCTGTCACGCTTCAGGCGCCTCAGTGTCGTCTTGAGAAGACTCCGTCGCGTCGCCCGCGCCCGGCTCCTTCTGGTCATGCTGTTTCTTCAGATACCATAGCGAATCTACGTTGGTCTTTCCCCCAGACCGGCTACGCGCCAATCGGCGCAGACGCATACCCCAAACGATGGTCGTTACAATCAGCAGGCCGCCAATCGACATGATCCCCAACAACACGAGTAGCGCGGCGGTAACGGTTCCTTTCTTCCGTCCGCGGTTCGCATCACCGCTCGAAAAACCGCCGGAATTCTCACTCACCACTTCCGGCGATGATTCTCCCGGCGGCGGTTCCGGCACGGCGGCGAGCGACAACACGAGCGCCACTCCGGCGACCCCGCACGCCGGCAATAAACGCCTGCCGCGACGACTATTTGCTCGGTCGCGATGATCCATGAGCGCTCCGTCGGATTCAAAACTCTTTCGACTGGACTATGGTACGCTGGAAATCTTTGCTTGCTCCAGTCGATTCCGCTGTGGCGTTCAATCACCACAACCCTGCGCGCGGCGACAGCGGAGCGGCTTCGGCGAGTTTTTGGTACA
>Ga0315336_1003297_pt1 | contig 21850 bp, 14 predicted proteins | sample ASW5metaG_FD_204512 | JGI IMG/M metagenome (GOLD analysis project Ga0315336, IMG submission 204512) | Ammonia-oxidizing marine archaeal communities from Monterey Bay, California, United States - ASW #5 | ecosystem: Environmental > Aquatic > Marine > Intertidal zone | place: USA: California... | reverse complement strand
CGGTGTGCAAAGCAGGGGCCACCTAGTTGGGACAAGGAAATAATCGTGCTACTGCTCTCGCCGTAACGCTATTTCCCCTGAAAATCCGGTGTCGTCCTCCGTGTGCCACTTTCCGTTTGCTCAATGGATGTCTCGCATCCGGGCAGGGTGCCCGTATTCGACCGGACAGTTTTTCGCCCCAGCAACAGTAGACGTTGTTTTCAGGGCTGAATCGGCTGCCAGCTCCCACGCCATTCCCGGGCAGCCCGTAGGAAGCCAGCAACCGAACCGACGTCAAAGCCCTGTTTCGAACGTCCCGCACGTGGTTCTGGTCAGACAGAAGCTGCTGGTTTCCTGGCCCCTCGTGGCTATGGCTATCTGCATGAGGAAGGTTATAGCAATTGATGGACCGCGGTTGGATCTTCCAGTACCGGGGCTGGCCGCCCCGCACAGTCCAGGATGTGGAGATCAGGATCAATGCCCCCGCGATCGAGTCTTTGCACCAAGCGGGGCTGTAGCGATCGATCACGGTTACTAGTTGGGATTTGACCAGGCCTGAGATAAGATACTATCCGATGATTGACCGCGCCCGACGCCCACGTACGCAGAATACCTCCACAGGCCGGCGAGAACTGCAGACTTTCACGCTGGGAGAGCTGAGCGAAAAGCTCAAGGGGCGTCTCGAGGGTCCCGATGACACGGTCGTTGCCAAAGTCATCTCCGGCGTGCGATCGATCACCACGGCCGGGCCCAACGACATAACGTTTCTCGACAACCCGAAGCACCTTGAACCAGCCGCGGCCTCACGAGCTGGTGGCATCGTCGTGCCGGTCGGGGACATTCCCTTGCCAGGTCGCGCACTGATCCACGTCGAGCAGCCTTATGTCGCGTTTGCGACACTGCTCGATCTCTTCTACGCGCGTCAACGTGAATCGATCGGCGTGTCGCCAGCAGCGTACGTCGCTGAGGGTGCCGAAATCGGCGCCGAGACCAACATCTATCCAGGCGCCTACGTCGCGCGTGAGGTTCGGATCGGCGATCGCACGGATGTGTACCCAGGCGTCTACGTCGGCGACGGGGTCCACATCGGCTCGGACTGCGTACTTTATCCTAACGCCATGATCTATCACGGCTGTCAGATCGGCGATCGCGTCATTATTCACGCCGGCGTCGTGATCGGTGCCGACGGGTTTGGGTTCGTCCAGCAGAAGTCGGCCAGCGCGACCGAACCCATAGTCCACAAGAAGGTTCCGCAGCTCGGCATCGTCGTGATCGAGGATGACGTGGAAATCGGCGCCAACAGCGCCGTAGACCGTGCGACGCTGGAAGAGACGCGGGTTCGTCGCGGTACGAAAATCGACAATCTCGTCCAGATTGGCCACAACTGCCGCGTCGGGCATCACTGTCTCCTGGTCGCTCACACGGCGGTGGGTGGCTCGACGACGTTGGGCAACTACGTCACGGTCGCCGGCCAGGCAGGGATTTCGGACCACCTCAAGGTTGGCGACCGCGCCATTCTCGGGCCTCAAGCTGGCGTCGTGAAGGATGTCCCCGAAGGTGCGTCCGTGATCGGCACCCCGGCCACCGCGGGTGGCCAGGGCCGCAGGGCCTTTGCCAGTTTCCCGCACGTTCCCGATCTCCGGAAGAGGCTCTGGAAACTCGAGAAACGGGTCGCGGAGCTCGAAGGAGAAAGCAGAGGGAAGTAACGCGACAGGGAACCCTCTGTCTAGCCTACCGCCGGCTCCATGCCTCCCGGTCCCACTCTCCCTTCCCCCGAGCGACCAGCAGCATTAATGACGCGCACAAACGTCGGTGAGTGTGCCTCTGAGTAGGCAGAGCGTCTCCTGGGTGAGCTTCGCGTCCTGCCTGGTTAACTTTCCCGGCTAAGCTGCACGCCGATCGAATCCCCGCTGAGCTGCTTTTTGTGCTTCGCGATGTCGATGCCGTAAAGGCGGGCCGCGTTCTCTCCCAGGACCTTGCGCTTGACGTCCAGAGTCAGGTCCACGCCGTACTCTTTCTTGATATCGTCGGGCAACTCAAAGGCGATGAACTTCTCGATGAGCCACTTCGGATGCCAGAGCGCGTAGTCGCTGCCGAAAAGTATCCTGTCCTCACTCAGCCAGAAGAGCAGATTCGCCATGATCTCGGCGAAGTACTTCGGGCGCGGATGGATGAACGCCATGGCTACGGACATGCCGGCGTAGACGTTTTTCTCCTGCGTCGCGATCCAGCAGAAATCTTCCAGCCTCGGCAGGCCGACGTGCTCTATGATGAAGTTGAGATTGGGGAAGTCCGTCGCGGCGTGGTCCACGTCGTGCACGTCGAAAGCGTCGCGGCTGAGAGGGTAAATCGTCGGGCCCTTGTGGACGTGCAAGTTCTTGATGCCGAGTTTCTCGCAGAGCTCGAGATAGCGATAGGCCCAGGGGTCATTCAAGCGCCAGCCCTTGGATCCATTGCGCCACTCGGCTGTGTACATCTTGAGCCCCTGAATCGGATACGTCTCCACCATCTCCCGGAACTTGTCGAGCCCGGCCTCTTCCTCTCTGGGGTCGAACGAGCCACACAGGATAAAACGGTCCGGAAACTTCTCTTTCAGCACATAGTTCTGCTCGTGCGTGTTGAAGCCATTCTTGTAGAACTCGTAGAGATAGGTGGAGTTGAAGATGCCGACATCGACATATCCCTTCAGAAAAACGTCGTCGATCAGCGTCTCTTCACCGTACTTGCAGTATTTCTCGAAAGGCCAGACGTAGTCGGCCGGACTGAGGCCGGTGTGGTAGTCATAGAAGCACCGGATCCAACCCTCCCCGTACTGGTTCCGCCAGTTCTCCGGACTGGCGTCCCACAGATGCATGTGGCCGTCGATGATGAAGAGCTCCTCGCCGTTGTGCTTGTACATGATCTTAGTGCTCCTTGGCCTTTTCCCTCGTCTCAGTGTGCCGCTCCGCCTTTCGCGCCGCGAGCAGCGAGCAGCACAGCCCGCCGTTGGCCTCGAGTGAAACGCGCACGGTTCGGGCGTGGACAAAGTATTTCTCCAGCTCTTGAGCCGGCACGGGCTCGCCTCGCAAGTCCGTCACCAGCGGAGAGGTCGGCGACCTGTCGATGCCCAGGTCGGCGCGGCGCTCGAGGTAACGCTCCGCCACCTCACGCGGTCCGACGCGTAGGAGCCTGCCGTTACACCGCACCTCGCAGGAGCTGCCTTCGAGTCGCACGTCCTCGATCCTCAGGGGAGCGATTTCCTCGAAGGTCAAGCCAGCATCCTTCAGGCTCCGAAGGAGCCGTTCCTGTCGCCGGATGTATCCCTTGCGAACGAACAAGGCGCGCAGCTGATCGAGGTTCCCGAGCGCCTCGCCCGGAAAGGCGTCGGCGAACGACTTGCCGGCGTTGACACCTGCGGCGACGGCGTCAGAGGCGAAGTGGTCCATCAGCCGGACCGTGACGCTCTCGACATTTTCCACCGTCAGAAGCTCTCGCCGGACATCCTCGGCCATCAGGTACGAAAAATTGGGAGCGCACCAGTACGTCGGAAGCCTGAGCTCGACGGTCAGATGACCAAGGTCCATCTCGAGGGACTCGACGAAACCGAGCTTCAGGATCGACTCGTCGAGCTCCGGGTCGAGCACACGATCGATGCGCTCCAGGACGGCGGTGCGGTCGACCGTGGGGGGAAGCGAGAGTCGGAGATCGTCGTACATTTCCTGTACCTGCTTTGGCTCCTCCCTATGGAACGATGACACCTCGACCAACGATCTGACGGTTCTTGAAATCCGCAATGGCGGCGTTGATGTTGTCCAGAGAGTACCGCCGGGAGTGCAGCTTCACGCGACCCTCGGCGTTGAGCTCCATCAACTCGACCAGCTCGCTGTAATTGCCGACGAGGCTGCCGGCGATCGAAATCTCGTTGACGATCATATGCAGGGTGGGCACCTCGATCTTGCCGCCGTAGCCTACTATGAAATGAGCCCCGCCCTTACGCAACATCTGCCAGCACACTTGCTCGGCTCCCAGCTCACCGACGAAATCGATGACGACGTGGGCGCCGCCCCGGGTCAGGTCTTTCACCTCCTCGACCAGGTCGGGCCCGCCGGACAGCACGTGGTGGGCTCCCAGCTCTCTCGACAGCTCTCGCGCCGCCTCGCTCCGGTCGACGGCCACTGTCCGGGTGCCGCAGAGCTCATGCAGACATTGGAGCGCTATATGCCCCAGCCCGCCGACACCGAAAAGCACGCAGTAACTTCCCGGATGGAGCATCTTGGCGGCGCGCTTGGCAACCCGATAGGCCGTGATGCCGGCGTCGGCCATGGGAGCCACGTCGACCGGCACCACGTTCTGGTTGAGCTTGATCAGCGCCCTCTCGTTGGTAAGGAAGCGCTCGGCAAACCCGCCGTCGGTGCCGACCCCCGGGAAGATACCGGCCTCGCAGTACATGTCCTCACCGCGGCGACAGTCGAGACAGACACCGCAGGACCGCAGAGGGTGGCAGATCACGGCGTCGCCGGGCTTGACGCTGGTGACGCCCTTGCCGACGGCCTCGACCCAGCCGGCATTCTCGTGACCCATGATGTAGGGCAACAAGGAGCCTTCCGGATCCATCGCTTCGCGCCACACTCCCTCGATGATGTGCAGATCGGTCCGGCACAGGCCTGCGGCACCCACGCGGACGATCACCTCGTCGGAGCCCTTGATGGTCGGTTCCGGGACGTCCTCGATCTTGAGGTCGACGTTCATTTCCTTGTCATAGGCGTAGAGTAACGCTGCTTTCATGGCGTATTTCTCCGTCCTGCGTCCCGTTGTGAAATTCGTGCCAGTGAGCCAAAATATGGCAAGGTTCCGGTTGCGTACAGGTATTGTAGCAACGGGGCGAAAATTTACCACGCTTTACGAAAGGTCTTACGTTGATCGCCAATCCTGTCAGAAATGCCCTGAAGAAGGGTGAAGCCGTCAAGGGGTTTAACATCTTCGAATCGCTGCGACCGTCGGTCATCAAGATCGCCACCCAGGCCGGTTTCGACTTCATCATGGTCGACACCGAGCACGTCGTTCACAACAACGAGACGCTTACCAACTTTCTGGTCCTGGCTCGCGACAACAAACTCGCACCGCTGGTCACGGTCGTGTCGCCCGACCGTTCGCTCGTATCGCGCATGCTCGACGCCGGCGCCCTGGGCATCGTGCTGTCCCACGCCGACACCGCTGAGCAGGTCGAGGATCTGGTGCGTTGGTCGAAGTACGCACCCGAGGGGGAACGCGGACTGGCTCTCGGCGCGAACGCTGACTACGACGGATCCGACGTCGCCGGCTACTGCAAAGCGGCGAACGAAGCCATTCTCGTCATCCCCAAGATCGAGTCGGCCCTGGCCGTACGCAACATCGACAGCATCCTGTCGGTGGATGGAATCGACGGCATCGTTTTCGGCCCCGGAGACCTCGCGGCGACGATGGGGCTGCACGGGCAGTGGGAGCACCCCGAGGTGCTCGCTGCAATAGAGACCGTCATCGAGGCCACCCTGGCACGCGGCCTCGCCATCGAGCCCGCGATCATGCCGGCGACCAAGGCCGATTACGAGCGGCTACGCAAGCGAGGTATTCAGATCTTCGGGGCCACCAGATATGCTGAATACAATCTGTTGCAGGCGGCTGCGCTGCGGGCGATGGAACCCTACAAGTAGTGATCCAATCTCCCGCGCAGTTACCAAAACTGCGTACGCAGTCCTCAAAGACACCGCCTTTCGACACCCAATGATGTAGGCACCCGTGGAAGACGAATCATTCGAGACCTTCAACGTCGATCAAGTGACGCAACAAATCAGCTCGCTACTGGGGGTCGCTCCCGGGCGAGTGCGTTCGGCGATCGACTTGCTCGATGCGGGGAACACCCTCCCGTTTATCGCTCGTTATCGCAAAGAGGCGACGAAAGAACTGGACGAGCTGGCATTGCGGGCGATTGAGGATGCGCTGGCAAAAGCTCGCGGATTGGCCCACCGGAAAGCAACGATTCTGAAGACCATCAACGAGCAAGGCCAGCTGACCGTCGAGCTACGGCGGAAAATTACAGATTGCCAAGACAAAAAAACACTAGAAGACCTCTACCTTCCTTTCAAGCCAAAGCGACGCACGAAAGCAACCGTCGCCAGAGAACGAGGCTTGCAGCCGCTGGCGGATCTGCTGCTTGCTCAGCAACCGTTGAATCGCTCACGGAGTGAAATCTTGCGGGCCTACGTCTCGCCCGAGAACGACGTGCCGGACGAAGCGAGTGCGCTGCAGGGAGCTTGTGACATCGTTGCGGAGGCGTGGTCCGAGGACGCGACGACACGTGGTTGGCTCACCGAGCAAGTGGGCGGATTCGGGCAAGTCGTCTCGCAACTGAAGCGAGGGAAAAAGGAGGATGGCAGCAAGTTTGAGATGTACTTCGATCACGGCGAGCCTGTGCAACGCATCCCCTCACACCGCTTTCTGGCGATGAAACGTGGTGAAGCGGAAGGAGTGCTGCGGGTCGGCTTGCAATTGGACGACGAGTTCGCGTTGCGAACGCTGAAGCATCGACTGGCACATAACTCTCGGTTCGAGCTTCATCGCGACCTGGTTACGACGGTCAAGGATTGCTACAAGCGGTTGCTGCACCCTGCCGCTGAATCCGCGATGCTGCAGGAGTTGAAGGAGGCGGCGGACGCCGAGGCGATCAGAGTCTTCGCTAGCAATCTACGAGAACTTCTCCTCGCGGCGCCTGCTGGACCCAAGGTAACCATCGGACTCGACCCGGGATTTCGCACCGGATGCAAAGTGGCGGTCGTTGACGAGACCGGCAAGTTTCTCGCCAATACTACGATCTATCCGACGCCGCCTCGAAACGATGTCGAGGGAGCGAGGGACATAGTTCGCAACCTGATCGCCAAGCACAAAGTTGAGCTAATCGCGATCGGCAACGGTACTGCGTCGCGTGAAACAGACTCATTCGTGACCGAGCTGCTGCGGTCCGACAGTTTGGTTATCACCAAGGTGATGGTCAGCGAATCGGGAGCGTCCATCTATTCGGCGAGCGAACACGCAGCTCACGAGTATCCCGATCTCGACGTGACCGTGCGCGGAGCCATCAGCATCGCTCATCGCCTGCAAGATCCGCTTGCCGAGCTAGTAAAGATCGATCCGAAATCGATCGGTGTCGGCCAGTATCAGCACGACGTCAATCAAACGCTTCTCAGAAAGTCCCTCGATCGGGAAGTTGAATCGTGCGTGAACTCGGTTGGCGTCGACCTTAACATGGCAAGCGCATCGCTGCTCACGCATGTGGCGGGCATTGGCGCGAAGTTGGCGGTGGGAATCGTCGAATATCGCGATGCGAATGGGCGATTCGAGACTCGCGACCAACTCACACAGGTTCCCAAACTCGGTAACAAAGCGTACGAACAAGCGGCCGGATTCCTGCGCATCCGTGACGGCAAGCAACCGCTCGACAACTCGGCTGTTCATCCCGAAAGCTATTACGTTGTCGAGAAGATGGCGGCAAAGTTGAGCGTCTCGACCAAGCAGCTTGTGGGGAACGCGACCCTGGTCAGCGGACTGAACGCCACGGACTTTGTCGATAGTCAAGTTGGCCTCCCCACAGTCCAAGACATTCTCGTCGAACTTGTAAAACCGGGCCGCGACCCGCGCAACGAGTTCAAGGTCCCGAAGTTCACCGAAGGGGTGCACGAATTAGAAGATTTGAAGAAAGGCATGATCTTGGAGGGCGTGATCACCAACGTTACTCGCTTTGGGGCGTTCGTCGACTTGGGGGTGCATCAAGACGGTCTCATTCACATCTCACAGCTTGCGAACACTTTCGTGCAGGACCCGAGCAAAGTTGTTTCGGTTGGAGACGTTGTTCGCGTGAAGGTGCTAGAAGTCGACCACGACCGCCGCCGAATTGCCGTTTCGCGCAAGCAAGTTTCGACTTGACGGGATGGCGTCACACTCGTTCCCGATTCGCCAACGCAACGACAGCTCGCCTCAAAAGAATGCTAATATTCGGCCTCAACCGGTCGACACGACGTTACCGCCCGCCGTATGATTTCTGTCGACTACAAGCTTGAACGCATAGACGGAGAGCACTGGAGATAATGAACCACCCGGCAATTGGCCAATCGATCCACGACCTGGATACGCCCGCGCTGATTCTCGACCTGGATGCTTCGGAAAAGAACATTCGACACCTGGCTGCATTCTTTGCGGATCGCCCCGCTCAACTTCGACCACACTTCAAGAACCACAAATGCACAGAACTGGCTCGTCGGCAACTTGAAGCCGGATCTGCCGTGGGCATGACCTGCGCCAACGTCACCGAAGCAGAAGCACTCGGCCGAGCCGGCATCGACGACATTTTGATCGCAAATCAGGTCCTGGGGCAGGGGAAAGTTCGCCGCTTGGTGGACCTGGCACTCACGCGGAAGATGTCTGTTGCCGTAGACGACTTCTCCCAGGCCGAGGGAATCTCTGCAGCAGCCTCTGCCGCAGGCGCCACTGTCGGACTGCTTGTGGAGGTTGATACGGGTATGGGTCGTTGTGGTGTGCCGCCAGGCGAACCAGCGCTGGCACTGGCAAAACAGGTCGTCGATCTGCCGGGAACGGAATTGCGCGGCCTGCAAGCGTACGAAGGGCATTGCACCTACATCGACGACCTTGCCGAGCGAACAGAAAAAGCACGCCTGGCACTGAGCCCTGCTGTGGAAACACGTCACCTGCTGGAGCAGAATGGGCTGCCGGTTGGCTGTATCAGTGGTTGCTCCTCGTCGACGGCAAAAATCTCCGGCATCATGGAGGGCATTACCGAAGTCCAAGCTGGAAGCTATGCCACCATGGATTGGCGATACAATCAGCTTGTTCCCGAGTTTGACATTGCACTCGCGGTGCTGGCCACGGTGATCAGTTACCGGTCGGATAGAGCCGTGCTCGATGTTGGAGTCAAGACAGTGGGAGCGGAGTTTGGTTTGCCCAGAATCAAAGAGGCTCCTACCGCCGAGATTCCATTTTTCGTTGCCGAAGAACATTGCATCGTAAAACAGGTACCCCGTTGGCATGTGGGTGAAACGGTGCATGTCTATGCGAGCCACACATGCACGACCTGCAATCTCCATCCTCAGATCTTCGTTCATCAAAACGAACAGGTCGTCGACGTGTGGAAAACCGATGGCCGAGGGTGAAGCAGAGTGTCGTGAACCTGCTCCGCACGTACTGTGCAGCGCCGGTTGGTTCATGAAAGACTTCGATCCACCAATTCAGGAGAGTACCTTATGGAGCTAGGACTTACCGACAACGTGGTGCTGGTTACCGGTGGCGGGCAGGGCATCGGTAAAGCCGGCGTGATGCGATTCCTGGATGAAGGCGCCATTGTTTACGCCGGTGACATCAACGACCAGCAGTTACAAGAGCTGCAGCAGGAAAGGCCGACAAAGAAGCTGAGAACCGTCCATTTCGATGTGACAGATTCCCGGTCTGTTGCTGATGGCGTCGAGAAGATTGTCGAGGCCGAAGGCCGGCTCGATACGCTGTTTCACAACGCGATGAGCGCCCAGTACGTGAACAACAATGACCGGGGAGTGACGGATCTGAGCGAGGAGGTGTGGAGGAAGATCCGAACGCTCGTTCTTGATGGAACGTACCACTGTCTGAAGTATGTCGGTCGGGTCATGAAAAAACAGGGAAAAGGATCGATCATTCTGACTTCAACGGTCGACGCCTTGATCGGCTGCCCTGGCTTTGACGCTTACGTCGCGTCCAAAGGGGCCGTCGTCGCGCTCGTTCGGTCCACGGCGGCCGATCTTTCTCCGCAAGGCGTACGTGTCAATTCGGTGGCTCCGGGTTTCGTAAAAACGCCTGCTCAGATGGGCTTCATTGACGATCCGGCTCTCAAGAAGCTCCATCTGATGGAGGTTGCGGAGCCTGAGGACATCGCCAATGTGGCTCTGTTCCTGGCTTCCGATGTTTCCCGCGTGATCACCGGAACCACGATCGTGGCAGATTCGGGATATCTGTGTTTCAAGGGCGACATCGGGGAGTTTGACCAGATGATTGCCACGAACCCTCCCTGAACCGGATTCATGAGCTGCCGCGGTCGCCCGAAAGGTCGAGGGTGGCGTCCTCGTTACTTGTCACCTCCCGCTCTGGTTTCGAGGGATGCGACACGCACGGCCCGAGGCGGGCTCCGCTAGCTCGTCAGCACACATTCAGACTTTCGATGCCACCGACATCGCTTCGGTATCCCCTTGCTCCCAACCGGCCCTGCGGCGAAACTGCCTGCTATGTGACGACGTAGTCATTCTGCAACTCGAAATCGAACAGAGTCGTCTGAGGCCGGGTTCAACGCCCGGGCGGCGAGGAAAGATTGAACGATGATCAAGTACGTTTTCACCGCCCTGCTCCTTCTCGGCGTTACGCCTTGCCTTGCTGATGTGCGACTACCCAAGGTGCTCGGCTCGCACATGGTGCTGCAGCGAAACAGCGAGGTGAAGATCTGGGGCTGGGCGGATGCGGGCGAGACGGTCGCCGTCTCGGGTGATTGGTTGGACACGAAGACGAGCGCTACGGCCGATGCGGAAGGTCGCTGGCAAGTCAGCTTCAAAACCGGAGACGCCGGCGGACCGCACGCGATCACCATCACAGGTAAGAACAGCCTCCGGTTGGATGACATTCTATTCGGCGAGGTGTGGATTGGTTCGGGACAATCCAATATGGAGATGCCGCTGATCAAGGTCTCCGACGCTTACACGGGCATCCAGGACGCCGCGAAAGAGGTCGCCGCAGCCAATCACCCCGGGATTCGCTTGTTCCAGGCGGGAAATTTCAGCAGCAAGGAGCCGCTCGACGACGTCGAAGCCGGAATCAGTGTGTACGGCATCCCGGTGGCGGACTGCAAGTGGCGCGCGTGTACACCCGAGACGGTTCCCACCTTTTCGTCGACCGCCTACTTTTTTGCTCGCGAGCTGCACCGGCAACTCGAGGTGCCGATCGGGATCCTTGATGCTTCCTGGGGCGGCGCCTCGGCGGAGACCTTGACGCCTGCGTCCGGATTGAAAAAACTGGGTTACACCGCGGAATTGGAGGAAGCTTCCAGCCGCCCGCAGCAATCCGATCAGAAGGTCCCCACGCGGCTCTACAACGGCATGATCCATCCGCTGCGTAACTTCCGGATCCAGGGAGTCGCCTGGTATCAGGGGGAAAGCAACGTGCGGCGGGCGGAAAAATACCGGGAGCTGTTCTCGACCATGATCAGCGAGTGGCGCGCAGTCTTTGGCTACGAGTTTCCCTTTTACTTCGCGCAGCTTGCGCCGTTCAATCACGATACGGCGAATATGGCCTACCTTCGCGAGGCGCAGCTGCAGACCCTTGCGTTGCCGAAGACGGGCATGGCGGTGACCCTGGATATCGGCAACCTTACCGATATCCATCCTGAAAATAAGCAGGAGGTGGGCCGCCGTCTCGCGCTGTGGGCGTTGAAGCGCGATTACGGCAAGCAGCTTGCCTGTTCGGGGCCAATCTTCAAGGAAAGCAGCGTCGAAGAGGGGAAAATCCGTCTCCGTTTCGACCACCTTGGCAGCGGCCTGGCGACGCGCAACGGTGAGTCGCCGAGTCATTTCGAGATCGCCGGTAGCGACAAGGTCTTTCATCCGGCAAGCGCCGCGATCGAGGGCAATGCCGTAGTTGTCTCGTCCGACAAGGTTGCCGAGCCCCAGGCAGTCCGTTATGGGTTCACCAGCAATGCGGTGCCCAACCTGATGAACAAGGAAGGCTTGCCCGCAAGTTCCTTTCGCACGGACCACTGGTGAGCGCTTCTGCCGGGGTTCTGACCGATGTCGCCCAGCAGGGCCGATCCTTGGTGATCACCGAGGGCATCATCCGAGGTCGCTACCGCAAAAGCCTAACAGCAACCGAACTTCTGGAACTGAAGGTCGTCGACGAGTTCCGTATCACGCTGTGTCCGGCGAGTCATGTGTTCCTTGCCGGTCCTCGTCTGCGGCTGGACATCAGCAGCATCAATTTCCGTCGATTCAGCCGCAACTTGAACACCGGCGAAGACGTTGCGACTGGGACCAGAATGCAAACAGCGCGGCAAACTGTTCTGCACAACCGTCAATATCCGTCACATATCGTGTTGCCGATCGCCGAGCCCGTTTGACGCCCGCAGCCCCCTTTTCCGCGAGGCCATATGTTGGGATTTTCCTTGGGATTTTCGGCATAGTTGATGCAAGCTGTCGGCGTGCTCACCGTTCATGCAATCGCTCTCGTCTCGTTGCAAGTCCTCGCGGTTCCGGAAGCTGTGCATCCCGAGCTCACCGTCCGACACGTCGTTGAGACGGCCACGGGCAGCCAAGCCATACGCCTCGTGTCGGATCCTGCTGACGATACGCTCTATTACCTGAATCAAAGCGGTACCATCTACCGTTTGACGATTCCCCCGCAAGGGGCTGCGAGCACCGAGCTCCTTTACACTTCAGGCGATACCGGGGTCTCCTCGCCTCAAGGTTTTGCCATTGGAGGTGACGGGAACTTTTACGTGACTGGCAACGAGACTCAGGAAAAGAACACGGTGGCGACGGTACGGCGGGGAGTTCTCTTGAACGCGGGATCAGAGGAGCGCGAGTGGACTACCGTGGCGCGAACGGTGCCCTACCCGCGCAGCGATATCTTCGATCACCTGGTCAACGGGATCGCCGTCAGTCCCGACAGCGAATACCTTTTCGTCAACAGCGGCTCTCGCACCGATCATGGAGAGCTTCAAAGCAACGGGGGCATGTTTCCAGGCCTGCGAGAAGCACCGCTCACGGCGATCTTCTTGAAGATCCCGGCGGCTGGTCAAGACATCGTTCTCCCTGATGACCCCTCGGCACTCGAGGCGGCCGGTTACCTCTTCGCGTCGGGGCTGAGAAACAGCTTCGACCCGGCCTTCTCCCCCGAGGGCGAGCTCTTCTCCGGTGAAAACTCCGGCGACCGTGACGACAGTGAAGAGATCAACTGGATACGCCAGGGTCGGCACTACGGATTCCCGTGGCGCATGGGAACGAACGATACACCGCAGCAGTTTCCCGGGTACGACGTGGAAGCCGACCCTCTCGTGAACCACAACTATCCAGCTTATATGAACGGCTTCTTTGTCGACGACCCGACTTTCCCTCCTTCGCCGGGAGGCTTTACCGATCCGGTGGTCAATCGAGGTCCGGACGCCAACAGCTTTCGAGATGCAAGCGGCGAGGTGCAAGACGCCAGTGATACTGGCGGTACGATCAGCACCCTCACGGCGCATCGGTCTCCTCTGGGGCTTGTTTTCGACGTCGAGGGTGCCCTGGGCGCCGAGTTTCGACGCGATGGTTTCATCACGGCCTGGACGACCGGCAACGCTGCGGGTGACAGTGCCACGGGGCCCTTCAAGGATCCGGGTGAGGATCTCTTGCACTTGACCTTCTCGAAAGTCGGCAACGCGTACGAAGTGGAGACGCGCCGCATAGTCCGGGGCTTCAATCACCCCGTCGACGCCGCGATCGTCGGCCATCGCATCTACGTCCTCGAGCACGGCGGCAGCGGCTCCGTCTGGGAAGTCACTTTTCCCGCCTTCGAGCCTCCCCCCTTCGTGCGCGGCTTCATCAACCTAGACGATGCTCTGGATCTCTCCGACGCCATCACGCTCCTCTTCCACCTTTTTCTGGGCGGGGCCGTTCCGTGCAGAGACGCGGCGGACTCGAACGATGACGGTTCGCTCGACATCGCTGATGCGATCTACATCTTGAGCTATTTGTTCCAGGGCGCAGCCGCCCCGCCTCCGCCGTTCACTGTTTGCGGTGAGGACTTGACCGTGGACGAGAACGATGGAGACCTGGGCTGCGACCAGGCGCCACCTTGCCCGTGAGGAGACACCGAGAAACTTGCGTCCCAGGTTCAACGCCGGGCTTTAGCCCCCCACCGAGGCTCATGGGGACGCTGGGGAAGTCGTAGGTTACACTTTTCATTTCTCCCCCGGCGAAATGCGGAACGAGTACGGGTCGGCATCGCGCATCTGCCGGGCTCAAGGTAAGAGTGTAGTACAGCTCAGGGTGACGGCGCGGGCGCAGCGGGGCGGAAGCCAGCGTTGTTGAAGCCGCCGCCGTCCGGGTTTGCGGAGTGGCGTTCGGCGGAACGGCAGGCCCGGGCGGGGTCGAGGGAGCTGCCGCCCCGGAGGACCTTGTGCCCGGAGCCCATAGTGGCTACCGGATTTGGATCGGTCGCGGCGGGGGCTTCGTAGAAATGTGCGCCATAGACATCCTCACACCACTCGTGGACATTCCCGTGCACGTCATAAAGACCGAAGTCGTTCGGATCCTTATCGCGCACGGGGTGGGTGGTACCCGCAGCGTTCCCGCACCACCACATGAAGTTCTCCGCAGGGACGCACGGATCACAAGAGGCCGCATTACAGTCATCGCCAAAAGAGAACGCCGTCGGCGTGAGACCGCGCGCGGAGTACTCCCACTCGGCCTCCGTCGGCAGCCGGAGCCCGGTGCGGTCAAGGAAACCGTCCACGGCGTTCAGTGCATCCCAGGACACCATCTCCACCGGCCGCTGGTCGTCGCCCGTGAAATTCGATGGGTTCGACCCCATCACCGCCTCGTACTGAGCCTGTGTCACCTCGGTCTTCGCGATCAGGAAAGGATCGAGCATCACGCTGTGGACCCCGCCAGCGGCATCGCCCTCGTCCTCCCCGCGGTTGGGTTCCGTGTCCGGGCTCCCCATCTGAAGCGTCCCACCCGGCAGGAGCACGAAGTCGATACCCGTCGCGACGTGACGGTACTCATCGAGACCGGTCGCCGGGTTCATCGGGAGTGCGGTGAAGCTCTCGCACACCGGATCGGTGTCGCAGTCCGAATCGTCACAGTCGGTGGCGCCGTCCAGGTCGTTGTCCATGTCGTCGTCGCAGACCGTCTCCGGCTCGGTCGACCCGCAGATCGGCACCGGGGCGGGACCACCCTGGAATGAAAAGGCCAAACTGTAGACGGCATCGGAGAGGTCTATACCGTTATCGCCGTTGACATCACCGTTCTCTGCGGCGCAACCAGCCGCCTTCGGGCCTGGATCGACGCAGAACAGCACCAGCGCGGGGCCACCCTGGAACGAAAAGGCTAAACTGTAGACGGCATCGGAGAGGTCTATACCGTTATCGCCGTTGACGTCGCCGTTCTCTGCGGCGCAAGGGGGAGGACCCGCAACCCCCAGGCGCCCAGCAGCCACGCTCAGAGTCAGCGCCACCAACACAAAAAGCAGTCTTCTCATGGAACGCAACTCCTTGGCTCCGGAGATGAGCACGTAGCCGCGGCACCAGTTGACCCTTAGCGGGTCGCCCAAGAAGTTGGATTCTACGGCATTAGGCCCTTTTCGTCCATCTCTGCGTCGCAAATCAGCGGAGCGGTCAACTTCTTCGGGAGCGTTCTCTTTCTTTCGCAACGCAGTCCAGCGGGAAAAAGCGCCGCGCAAACGGGTGCGAATTTCTGAAACGGAGTACTATATCGATTTCAGGTAGGCGATCAAATCGGCCAGATCCTGATCGGTGAGATTCGTGTCCAGGCCCTTGGGCATGATCGAGACCTCGCTCCGCCTCATTTCCTCAATACTCTCCCGTGAGATCCGGTAGTCCTTTTCGGGTCCACCGGTGAGAACGAGCTCATCGGGTGCGTCTTTCTGAATCACGCCGGTGACGACACGACCATCAACGGTAAGCACCGTCCATGTCTCGTAGCCCTGCACAAGAGTCGCACTCGGGAACAACAGCGACTCGATCAAATCGCGTTCCGATCTCCGGCGACCGATCTCACCTAGATAGGGACCGGCGATTCCACCGACATTGGCGGTCTTGTGGCACGAAGCACAAGCCGCCTGCTTGTCGCGAAACACTTGCAACCCGTGGTGCGGATCGGCTGCAGCAACCAGACCCGCGACACGCTCTGCTTTGGCAAGTTGCTCCGCCTGCGCTCCTTCCAAACGTACAAAAAGCGGATGGGCCTGTTGCCGAACTTCCGAGCCGAACCCGGAAAGCACATGCCTCAGCCGGAACACGCTCAAACTTGTCGTCGACGAGGACGCCAGCAGCGACGCGACCAGAGGACGACCCACCCGGTCGTTTTTCACGTCCACAAAGCTACCCAGTATCTGACTCAGCTCCGTGACCGCCAGATGCTTCGCCCTCGCAGCTAGGCTTACCAGCTGCGGCTCTGTCAGCTCGGTGTTTGAAAGCACGCCCGCCGCGGCAACCCTCACGCTGAGCGGCTCCTCAGGAGACATCTTCGCCAGCAAAAAGCGGAACAGTCCATCGTCGAGGCGACCGAGTGAATTCCCAATGGATGCCAATGCCCTTAGCCGAGTCTTGTCTGGCAGATCCCGTCGAGCCGCCAGTGCCCTCAAGCGGGAATGGACCTTAGCGAGCAGCTCGGGCCTCGCGTTGTTACCCGTCGCCAGGGGAGGGAAGTTGACCAGTGTGGAGATGGCCTCTGTCGCGAGTGCCTGGAAATCGTGCTGCCCATCGAACAGCTCCAGTACAGCGGTGACCCAGCTTGTGTTTGCCCATTGGCCGCCGGCCTCGCTCATTGCCTTCAGCAGTAGAATCTGAGTGCCTGGCTGGACACCTTCCCGCGTCAACTCGGTCGACATCCACTCCGCCAGTTCCGAAGATTTCGCCACTTGCGATAGCCGAGTAACGAAAGCCTGACGCTCTTCATCGTTGAGCTGGGCATCGTTGACGCGGTAGCCTAGCCAGGCAGCCAGCTTCCCACCCCACAGTCGGGGATGGCGCGACACGATCCACCACGCAGTCTCCCGCATCCTTGTATCCGGCGAATCGAGTTCCGTGATCACCTGCTTCGGATCGAGTTCTCCACCCGGCATTTGATCGAGCGCGATCATTGCCGCTCTTCGTTGTGATAGGCTCTCGCTTCCGAGACCGGTACGGGTTGCCTCGACGTCGCCGATCTCAATCAGAGCGAAGATCAGCGAGTGTTCCAGAAATCGGTCGGCTGGTTCGGTGAGAGCCTCGAGCAGGGTCGTCACGGCTGAAGCATCACCGATGCGGCCCAGCGCCTCGGCTGCCGTGCGTCGATGAGAAGCCGGCCCTTGACGGGGAATTTCAAGGAGCTGGCCAGTTGCATCGTGATCCCGCCACAGGCTCACCGAGCTCAAAGCTGCCTGCCGAACGGTCTCATCCTGATCGGCCAGCGCGAGGCGCACTAGCTTGCGTGCCGACGCGTGGTCGATGCGTGTGGCTGCCCAAGTCGCCAGACAGCGGGCGGTGGCTGACGCCGATCTCGCCAGCACTCGCTGCAACGCCGGTACAGCCGCCACGCCGGCTTTGCCCAGTTGATGCACGGCACGTTGCTGTACCGCGGGCCGGGAATCATCAAGCAGTCCGGCCAGCTGGTCCTGCGTCAGCTTGTCCCAGTCGAGTTTCAATCCGCGCGGATCGTCCATGTCGTGGGCTCCCTTACGACGAATTCGATAAACCGCGCCATGAACATCAGGACGATAGAACGTCGCTGACGGACAGCAGTGCCGATACCAGCCTCCGGTCTCGACGACCAGGAGGCTACCGTCTGCGTCTTCCAATACATCTGTCGGATGAAACTGCACATCTTCCGAGACGAGGAAGTCAGCTTCCGTGTTCTCGTATGTCGCCCCGCTTCGCGTCAGTATGTGCCGCCGCACGGAGTGGCCGTTAAAGAGGGCGGAGAACAGATTGTCCCGATACTCTGTGCCGAATTGAGTAGATTGGTAGCACATCAAGCCAGCCGGCGCTAGCGCGCTCCAGCCCGCCAGTTCGGTGAGCATGTCGGGCCCGGTCCACGGGAACTGATACACGGGTAAAATGTCTTTGGGATAGACTCCTCCATAAACAGCGTGCAGGATGCCGTCCATGCGCGGTTCGCCAACATGTTGAATGTTGGTGTTGGTCACAAATCGGTCACCGCCGCGGGAGAAGGCCACTTCGACGGGGTTATCCATTCCACCGACCATCACCTGCTCGACGTCTTCGTGGCCTGGTCGGCGGCGGTAAATGTGCCTGGCATCGCTCGACCACGGTTTGCCCTGATAGGTGTAGGTCTGTGTGGCACCCGATCCTTTGCTCCAGTAGAGCCAGCCGTCCGGTCCCAAATACGGTCCATGCAAATCGTTCAGGCATCCCTGGATGTCGTCTTGTTCGATCCACTTCTCCCGCTGCTCGGCGACGCCATCACCATCCGTATCGGTCAACTTCCAGATAAAGGGCGGCGAGGCGACATAGAGAGATCCATCCAACCACTGGCTCCCCTGCGGCGGACGTGCGAAGGTCGCGAATACACTGCTTCGATCAAACCGGCCATCGCCGTCGGCATCTTCCAGCCGTAGCATCCGGTGCCAGTTCTCGCTTTTCTCAGCGGGTTGTGTGATCCGCCAGTCCTTGATGCCAGATGCTTCGGACACATACAACCGCCCCTGCTCGTCGAAGTCTGCAAAGATTGGATACTTCAGCAGCGACGGTTCGACCGCCAATTCCACCGTGAACCCGTCCGGCACAGTGAAGATTCTTCCGTTCACACTGCATCGTGCGCCAGAACCCTGCTCGCCATCACCCTGCTCGCCATAACCCGGTGCGCACGCCAGCACAACGACGACTGCTAAAACCCAACGAATGTTCATAACTCGGTGCTGCCGCAATTGCTGTTGGCGCCTCGCTCGTAAAATACCTCCACAGTAGAAAAGGTCATCAGATTCTCAACCTTAACGATTGAATCTCGGCTGTCAATTCCTCACCCGCCTCCAACCACTGTAGAGGTAGGCTTCACACGCCCACCGTGCACCCGAGTGCGTCCTGCGTGTCGTCGCTCTGTGGCTTGCCGGGCGTCGTGCCAGGGGGCAGGTTGTCCCCGAGGAAGAGGTAGCTGAGCAGCCGGATCGCGTCGGAGATGTCGAGCAGCCCGTCGTCGTTGACGTCGGCCGCGTCGTCGCAGACGGGAGCCTTGGCGCCGAGGAAGAGGTAGCCGAGCAGGGCCACGGAGTCCGACAGGTCGAGGATTGCGTCGGAGTTGATGTCCGCGCGGATGAAGCGGAGGCCGCACGCGCCCGAGATCAGTACATCTCCCTGGTACGGAATCCAGTCCCGCTTGGAGACCGTGACGACGAGTTCGTCACCGAGTTCGTTCGCGTCGGTGGAGAAGGTCGTCTTGCCGCTGACGCCCGTGTAATGGAGCTCGAAGATGCCCCGCGGGCCGGTGACGCAAACGCGCGCGAAGACCACCGGCGCCCCGGCGGGCGTGGTCACAGTGACGTCGAAGGGCTCCCCCTTGGCGACGCACGTCGGGTGCTCGACCTGCAGCCGGTCGGGGCTTCCGGTCCAGATCGACATTTCGGGATCGCCCATGAGGTTGAGGGCGAACTGGGCCCAGCGATGGTAGTCGTTGCCGGTCAGCGACGCCTTCGAGTTGTGCAGGCGGCCGACGTGGCGATCGGACCGCAGGCGCTCCCAGAAAACGCGCTCGAGGTCGTCACCCAGTCCCACCCAGCTGTAGGCGGAGTTGCCGACGTAGGCCACCGCACCACCCCCTGGCGACTTGAGGAAAGTCTCGCTCACCGCGTCTTCCTCCTGAAAGCTGCTCGTCGAGCAACTCTCGGCGTAAACGACACCGCCTTTGAACCCGTTGGTCAGGTCCGAGACATAATCGCGGCTGACCGCGCAGCAGCCGCCCGGCCAGCCGTGGCCGCTGAGGCTGATGATGTTGTATCCGGAATTGAGCTCCGCCTGCATGGCGGTCCGACTCAGCTCGAAGAGATCGGGGTCCGGGTAGCCGGGCGTGTCCTCCAGATCCTCATAGAGACGCGTGCGCGCGTTGATCGACGGAAACCGTAGGGCAAAGAGGTCCTTCACCTGCTCCTTCTCGACGACGGCGAGATCCGGTTCGACCGAGTCGAAGAAGAATTTCGCCGGACGGACCTCACCCGATGGACCTCTCACCTTGACGTACTGGGTCGGGATCGGGATGTACGAACCGCCCAGCCCGAAGAAGTCGAGGTAGATCTCCGAGACGGTGGAGTAGGTCTCGTCGCGGCAAAAGTAGTAACCCAGATTCGCGGGGCCGGCGTCCTTGTCGTAGGGAACGATCCAGTGATCTCCCGGTCCATTGTAGGCTACCAGGTCAAAGGCCGCGCGGGTGTCGGGCGGACCTTTGAAGTGCAGCTCACTCGTGGTCGACGCAACCGCACTCCAGTATCTGCCTTCGTCGGGGGGCGAGGAGATGCCCGCTGTCACCGAGGGGCCGCCGCCCCAGTTGGCGGCGCCGATGAGGAGCGAGCGCCCGAAGGAGGCGGGCAGACCGTCGTGTTGCTCGTAGGCGATCACCTTGTCGACGAACGCCCTCGCCTCGTCCCCCGACTGCACCGGGGCCCGGCCGACCGCCAGGTCGGCCCAGTAGTCCACGCCATCGATCGAGTTGGCCGCGACGTATTGCCCGTAGTAGCCGTTGTCGTTGAGGTCCCAGTCGTGCTTGCCCGGCTGGTCGTAGAGCGGCGAGTCGACGCTGGCATAGTAGAGATCGGTGGGAATGGTGTTGACGCCACGCGCGGCGTAGAAATGCGTGAACCCGATGTCGGGGGAGGGACCGGCGAGCCGGATGTAGTCAGTCTTCGTGGTCGTGGGCGTCGCGTAGGTGTCGTCGGTCACGTAGCACCAGCCCGGGTTCGTGGCCGAGGGGTCCACCACTCGCGAGAACGGCTTGCCGGTCCGTCTGCCGATGATCACCATACCGGCGTTGATGTAGCCGCTCTGGTGGATGCGGATGCGCTGCCCAGCGAGATCCCAGTAGCACCGGTTCTCTTCCGGCTGGGCCATGGAGTCGAGCTCGATGAAGTGCGTCCCGTTCCCGGTATGCGCCACGACCGACCGGGCCGGCACGACGGCGACGTCGCCGCCAAGGAGCACCCACTGGGTGTTGAACTCCCTGCGCGCGTGTTTGAGAAAGTTGCGCAGAACCTCCTGGAGGTCACGCGTACCGGGGGGGTCGAAGTTTCCGTAACGGCCGTCCAGGATATCGGTCACCGTCACGACGGCGCCCAGGACACCCTTCTGCGTCTTCCACTCGGCGAGTCGCTCGAACTCTTCCACCATGTCGCCGGCGAGGGATAAGCCGCGGACCTTGTCAAACCAACGGTAGTTGTCGGTGATGATCAAGTACCAGGCGTCCAGCTCCTCGGGCAGCGGCGGGAAGGGCAGCTCGGGCAAGTCGAGACCGTTGACGGCCATCCCGCGGAGCTCCTCGAGCTCGGCGTGAGAGATGTAGTCGTCGCGCTTGGGGTCGGGCAACGCCCCCCCGCTGTAGCTGATCCCGATGCTGACGCTGGTCGCGATGGAGATGTCCCCTGCGGCGGGCGCCCAGCGCACCGGAAAGATCTTGATCGTGACGACCTGGTAACCGGCCAGCTCCCGGATCTCGCCGAGGGTGGCCACCTCCGGTGGCCAGATCGGGTATTGCTGGAGGCTCGGATCGAGCGGCACGCCGCTCTCCGGGGCGTAGTAGAGCGGGCCGTCGGGCGTCTCCTCGTACTCGGGTGGTTGGGGCTCGCGGTTCGCCTGTCCGCCCGGTTGGGAGCCCTGCTGCCACTCGACCAGCGCGTGCCCTTTCCTCGTCAGGACCTGACCCGGGTCGACCTCGAGGCCGAGGACCTCCGCCCCCTTGGGGAGCACCACGTGACGTAGGATGCACGGCAGGATCGGAAAGCCGGGCTCGCCGGTCTCCGTAGCGTTGCCCAGACGGACGCGCGTCACCTGGGTCTGGTCCGGCAGGTAGCGCTCCTCGAGGACGAGCTCCTTGTCGGAGAACTGCTCGTCGAACTGCACGACGGGCGCTTGCTGGGCGCG
>Ga0315336_1003296_pt1 | contig 21854 bp, 20 predicted proteins | sample ASW5metaG_FD_204512 | JGI IMG/M metagenome (GOLD analysis project Ga0315336, IMG submission 204512) | Ammonia-oxidizing marine archaeal communities from Monterey Bay, California, United States - ASW #5 | ecosystem: Environmental > Aquatic > Marine > Intertidal zone | place: USA: California... | reverse complement strand
GTTACCAGTCATGTTGCAAAGTGGCATGGTCCAGACCAATGGCGTACTTTTGCAGCAAAAGTAATGAGTGGACCTCGAACAGGTCAATACTTTATGGGTACTGCAAATCATTATTGGAAGGATTATGCTGATCGTAAAAGTATTAAACCACATAATGTTGAATGGAAGAAAATTGTTGATAAACATATCGAAGAACAGGGTGGTATGACATTCTATGAAAAAAGGCTAGATGCTAGTTATAATGATCGTTCTTCGCCTATGTGGGAAACAGTATCATACTATACAAAGCCAGGTAAGCGTGGAACCATGTTAGAAATATTACGTAAAGGTGCAGCTGCAAATCGTAGATTAAGGTTTAGTGGAAGTACTGGCGTTTATAGCCAAATTTCAGGTGGAGAGCAAGATGGAATATTATTAGTTATAAATAGAATGGATAGCATGGCTGATATGGCTTTACCATCTCCCACAATTAAAGAAAGATGGGTTAAGGTATATGGGGAAGAAGTTTTTAATAAAGCTGTTAAAGATTGGTACGATAGTTTTAAAAAGTCAGAATCAGAGATTCTTAAAGTAATCCCTGAAATGACAACTCCATCTAATTAAGAAAGGAAAAATCATGTTAAAAAGAATCTTGGGGATAGTTGTTCCCTTACTCACTTGTACTGCATTGGTTGCACAGGTTAACACAGATGTATATAGGGTCATATATTTAAAACCCAAATCAGGTGTTATGGATGAATTATTGACAGGAATGAAAGAGCATAATAAAAAACATCATAATAAAGGTATTATGAAAGTTAGAACCTACAGGGTGGTATCTGGTGAAAAAGCTGGTTGGTTAGTACGAACATATGGTCCCATGACATGGTCCCAAGTTGATGAATTTACAGATGATGCAAATTCTAAAGCTCATAGAGCTGATGGCACAAAAAAGATTACGCCCTATGTAGAAAAAAGAATAGGCCCTTCATATTGGTCACCTCAAGAAGATTTGAGTCATAATCGAAGCAGTTCTAGTAAACCTTCAAAAATGACGAAAGTCACATATTCTCATATAAATAACGGTACAGGAGGTGATTTCCGTGAACTTCAAAGACAGTTCAAAGAAGTTCATGAAAAAACAAATAGTAAAGCCTCATATACTATGGGTCGTTTGGTACATGGTGGTGAATTGAACACATTTGCTACATTTAGAGGAATGGATAGTTGGGCAGATATGGCTTCAACCGGTCCAAGTTGGTCTTCAAGATACAACGAAGTGCATGGGAATGATGCTTGGGGTCGGTGGTTAAAAAGAGTTCAAAAAGTCACTAAGAAAAGGCATGACGAAATGCGTGTTTATTTAGAGGATCAAAGTACACGGTAAAAAGAGTATTATTAAATTATTGGAGTGAGAGAAATATTAAATTTCTTTCGCTTCAATATGTATCAAGAAGTTTTATATTAAGAAAATAAAAGGAAGTACAATGATGAAACGAATTATAGGAATTATTATCCCCTTAATGGTATGTGCAACACTGGTTGCGCAAGATTATGTTATGTTCCAAACCTCCATTCTTAAACTTAGGGCTGGTCAGAACCATTCATTACAGCAAGGGGTCAAGAAACATAATGATAAATATCATAGTGGCGAAGATAGTCCCAAAGCATATCTATGGTATATTAATACAGGTCCAAATTCTGGGAATTATAGTTGGGCTACAGGTCCGTTAAAGTTCTCTGATATGGATCAGTCTCTTCCTGATGGTCATGTAAAGGATTGGGAAAGAAACGTGAGCCCTTATGCGAATGAAGCTGAAGTAATGTACATGGTTAGGAATGAAGAATTAACTTACAATCCTGAAAATGAGACTGTTGGTGAGAATATTTTGATGAAGAGATATCAAATAAAAAATGGCCCTGGCCATAGAGCCGCAGTTGTAGAAGCAATCGGTTCAATCACTAAGGTATTAAAAAAAACAAATGCAAAAATAGCCAGACGTGTTTATTTCAATAGGTTTCCTAATGAAGGGCAATCTGATCTAATGCTTGTTTATCCATTTAAAAGCTGGTCAAGATTTGATAGTGGACTAGGTTTTCCTGAAGGATTTGTAGATGATTATGAGAAAATGTATGGCAAGGGTAGCATGCAAAAAAATGTTGGTAAAGTTCTTGCAGAACATACACATGGTAGAACGCATGAAGTAATGACGATGGTGAAATAACCTATTGAGTATTATTCTTTAAAAAGCCCCGTATTCCTACGGGGCTTTTTTGTTTAGAAGAACTGCCCTATTTTTAATCACATGAAAAACGATTCCCAAGCCCTTCGACCTCTATTTCAACTGGATTCTGAGATTACTTTCTTAAATCACGGATCATATGGAGCCTGCCCTATTCCCGTATTTGAAGATTATCAAAGATGGCAGGTAGCTTTGGAAGCGCAGCCGGTCAAATTTATGGCGGAAAAGATCTATGATTATTTAGAGCAATCGCGACAGGCATTGGGAAATTACCTTAATTGCGATAAAGATGATTTAATCTATGTGCCTAACCCTACTCACGCTGTGTCCAATGTCATTAATAATGTTGATCTTCAACCCGGGGATGAGGTGCTAACCACCAGTTTAGAATATGGATCATGCGATCGTATGTGGACATACCAATCGGAACAACGGGGCTTTAAGTATATAAAAAGTAAAGTAATCTTGCCTGTGGTGGATAAGGCTTCATTCTGCGAAGCATTTTGGTCTCGTTCATCAGATAAGACAAAATTTGTATTCATCAGCCACATTACTAGCAGCACGGGTATGATCCTCCCGATTCCGGAGATCGTAGCGGAAGCAAAAAAACGCGGTATTCAAACCATCATTGATGGTGCCCATGTGCCAGCTCATATCACTCTAGATATTACGGATCTAGACCCCGATTATTATGTTGGAGCCTGCCACAAATGGTTATGTTGCCCAAAAGGGGTTTCGTTTCTTTATGTGAAAAAACAACACCAAGCGGGAATCCAACCTCAGATTATGAGCTGGGGCTGGGGAGAAGAATATGAAGAATTTAAGTCAACCACCCAATTGTACAGTGATAGCCGTTTTGTCAATATTTTCCAGTGGCAGGGGACCCGGGATATGAGTGCTTTTCTCACTGTTCCCGCCGCCATACAATTCCAAGAAGATTATGATTGGGATTCCGTTAGAGAACGCTGTCAAAGAATGATTATTGATACACGGAACCAAATTACCGCTCTAACTGATTTGCCAAAAATCTGCCCTGATGATTGGCTAGGGCAAATGACCACCATCCTATTCCCAATGGATGATCCGAAACAATTCAAGAATATGTTATATGATCAGTATAATATTGAAATACCAGTCTTAACAGATCAATCGCATCCTATGATTCGAGTTTCCTACCAAGGGTACAATTCTGATACGGATGCAGACTACCTTATAGAAACTTTGAAAAAACTGATCTAAGTTTTTTCCGTATAGTAGCAACCCTTACCCAGGATGGCCAGTGTTGGTGCCATCAGCAGGTTAATTAGAGACAAGAGTTGCCAGTGCCAATATTCACCATAAGATACACCGAGGGTGGTAGTAAGAAATATGGTGGTTGCATGCCAGGGGATCAGGCTTTCAAACATTGTACCATAATCTTCGATCGATCTTGACAACACTTTACGTGATACACCACTTTTATCATACCGTTTGCCAAAGGCATCGCCGATAATAAAACTGGTAGCAGATTGATTAGAGGTGATTCCATTGGTGAAAGCAGTGGCAAATAAAGAGGAAATAATGAGAGAGGATTTGGATTTGATAAAACCAAATATCCGATTAACAATAGTAGGCATAGCGTCAATTAAATCAATTGTACCGATAAAAATAAAAACCATAATAGAGAAAATGATCGCTTCATTCAATTCATAAAGTCCACCACGGTTAAATAATTCCTTTATTCCTTCTGGTATAGCTGAATTCCAAAAGGCCATATTGGTGTCAAATCCCTTATGGATTGTGGTCATTATGTCACTGATTGTAAAAGGCTGAAATATCAAGGCTAAGATAGCGGCCGAGAGAGATGAAATAAGTAATGTAGGCAAAGTAGCCATTTTGCGGATAGAACCGAATAGAACGATAACCGGTGGAATCAAAAGGAGTCCATTAAAGTTGAAAATAGAAGCAATTGCATTCAGTGTTGGCGCAATTTGTTGAGAATCGATTTCACTGCTTGCTGGTGGATACAATAATCCCAGGATGAAATAAATAGCAGTCGCAATAAGTGCCGAGGGGAAAGTAGTAAACATCATGGAACGGATATGATCATAGAGATCCACTTCTGTAGCAATGGCAGCAATATTGGTGGTGTCGGAAAGGGGGGAGAGTTTGTCCCCAAAAAAGGCTCCGCCAACAATGGCCCCGGCTGTAATTCCAAGATTAGCTTCAATGACTGCTGCCACTCCGATAATTACTACGCCAATAGTGCCGATGGATCCCCAGGATGTGCCGGTAAGTGTTGAAAATATGATCGGAATAAAAAAGGCCAATACATAGATATAGGACGGACTAATTAATCGAATCCCGTAATAAATCATCATGGGGATTGTGCCGCTTACCATCCAGGTACCAATGATGATACCAATAGCAAAAAGAATCAGGATTGCCGGGAATCCGCGAGCCAGTTTCTGAATAAAGGAATGTTGGATTTCTTCCCATCCGAAACCCAACATCATTAATTGAGCAATGGCAAATACAGATGCTAACAAAAATACAATTTCAAGAGGGAAGGCCGGTTGTTCCAGAAAAATAGGACGGATAACCAAACCATAAATGATGATAATTCCCAAAAACAAAACCGGTAATATGATTTGAAAAAAAGAGAGATCAGGTTTATTGGAAGTATTCATCTGTATTAAATCAGGGTGTTGATACCTCGGTCATTTTATTTGGGAAGATATGACTTATATTTTTTTTCTGTTAGGCGCTGATAACGGTCTAGCATACCTTTTTCCCTCATCATTCTTTCAATACCTTTGATATCCATAGGTACAAAATCTGATACGATTTCTGCACCTTTTTCAGTGATCACAATGAGATCTTCCAGGCGAATATAAATATTCTCTTCCGGTACCCGCAGGGCCGGTTCAATGGTAAATACCATGCCAGGTAATAGCATTTTAGAATGATCACCCACATCATGGGTAGCCATTCCCACGCCATGGCCCAGGCTGGCATATTGTCGGTTGGATGAGCGGACAAACCCATTGACAAAATTTTCTGCAGCTTGACGATGATGGGGTTTGTTGAATTTGGCAGATGCCAATATTATTTTCATTTCGTCCGCTGCTTCTTTACGAACCTCAACTGGTGCAACGTGGGGGCGGATATTATCTAATATGGCGCGGTAGCATTTCATATAAAATCCATAGAGTTGGGCTTGTTCTTCTGAGAATTTTCCATTTACAGGCCACATTCGGGTAATATCACTCATGTAGTAATTGTAATCGGGAGAATAGTCCATCAGTAGTAAATCACCGTCCTTGAGTTGAGCCTGTTTCTCATGATAATGAGGCATATAGGCATTTGTGCCGTTGGCAATCAGGGAATAATAAGCATCACCTTGGGAACCATTAACGTGGTAAATATATTTTGCTAGACCATCTAATTCATATTCATAGATACCAGGTTTTGTAGATCGCATAGCTTCCATCAGTGCCAGGCATGAAAGGACAGTTGCTTTTTTAATGACTTCAATTTCAGCATTACTTTTTATCAAGCGAAGTTGATCCAAAATGTTAGTCAAGTCTCGTATTTCAGAACCTGCCATGTGTGCTGACATATTTTGATTAAAATCTTTATAACGAGGCTGGGTTTGATCCCAAGGGTCATTCTGTATATCTCCTTCATGGCGCAAGAGTAGATCTCGACTTTCCGCATGACGTTCCGGCGGGGATTGGTATAGGTAAACGATGGGTTTAGTTCGCATACGCATGCGCCACAGATGTTCACCCATCATTGTTGTAGCAAAGACATATTCCACCCCTGTCATAGCTTTTACTGCTTCTACATCTTCAGCAGAAAGAAGCGGCCCTTCGCTCCGTTCACGACGTGGATTTTTATGAGGTAGGTAAAGGGTAGTTTCACCAGTCTCTCCTTTAATCATCATATATGAATGGGGAGTCTCGATACCCGTCAAATAATAAAATTCATTATATTGACGAAATTTGACATAACCGGTTTCAGATGGAGCACCTTGTAAAATAGCAATTGAGTTTGGTCCCATCCCTTGCGCCAATTTATTTCGCCGGTTTTTGAGTTCTTCGGCTGAAAAATCACTTTTGGCTAAAAGCAATTGAGCAGCAATAGTTACAATTATCAGGAATTTTGTTTTCATAGGTACCTCAAAATAACACTGCCCCGATGATCGCATCAGGGCAGTGATTGAACATGGTTAATTTGAATATTTTAGCGATTGTCTAATTTGAAGGGATCTGTAACAACATCCGGACCGGCATTTTCCTTGGATTCCTTAACAATCCGTTCCACTTCTCTCATGAGATTATCATTTTCAAAAACAACCCCATCCTTTATGGTGTGAATGATACCTTTGGTACGATACATTTCTTCAGTTTCCTCTTCCATCATTATAGCACCAAAGGGATAAAGGTAACGGAAGTTTTCTGCTGGGCTGCCATCCACCACAAGGATATCAGCAATGTATCCTTTTTGAATCATTCCAAGCTTTGGTTCTAAAATAGTTTGTGCACTATTATATGTAGCGCTGCGTAAAACTTCAAGCGGATGCATTCCAGATTCAAGAACAAGCTGGAGTTCACGAATATTGCCAAAACCGCCAGTGGACCATTGATAATTATCATCCGTGCCATATGCCACGCGCCCACCTCTCTTATTGAATTCATAAATTAGATCACCCCATAGATCATACATATAATGCCAACGATATTCATCCAATGATGTCCAGTTATATTGAAAAGAGGCATGTGCATGAGGACTGGGTAGGTGCATCTCCCACAGAACCTGATGAGTATACTTTTCATGCCATGGTAGGCCATGAGCACGAACTATGTCCCTGTTGGCTTCATAAGTGGCTCGGTTGGGCTGCATGGTCACACCGTAATACACCAGTGAATCGGCGATGTCATTAAGCAAACGATGTCGAGTTTCAGGATTTTCACCCGCTTCAATCCATACCTGGGCGGCTTCTCGAAAGCGTTTATTTTCATCCAGAAAATTATAATCCACAGGGTAATTCATCACCTGCCTGTTAAGGGCCGATTCTGCATAGCCATAGTGATGTACAATCATTGTTACCCCTAGACGAGCCGCATCAAGAGCATTTACCTGTGTAGTGGAAGAAGGCTGAATGTGCACGGCTGTAATACCGCCAGCCCTCTCAATAGCTTTCGCTGCAGCGCCAAACATGGTGGGATTCCAGCACAAGTTATTAAGATATACTTGCCGGACACCATTTTTAATCATTCTTTTTGCTACTTTGTCTGCGTTGGCTGGATCCATGCGAAATTCTTCATCAAAATCCGTTTTGCTTCCCCATCCATAAAGCGGAAAAAGCCTTGGAGATATGACTTCATTGTTCCTTTCGTCCTCCAAAATTTCTTGGACTCTCCCTTCTTCCGCTGGGCCAATAGAAGTAACTCCAGTGGCAAGTTGTAGATAAAAAATATAATCCAACGGCAGGGATTTATTTCGTAAATGGAGGTGTAAATTGAGCATCCCCGGCATAATATAAAGATTTTCTCCTTCAATAACCCGGTCACCCTCCATTCGATCTGGATTATTTGGGTCGTGCCGCTGCAATTTGGCAATGACATTGCCAGTAACCAAAATATCATAGGGACCTGCAGCTGGTCCACCATGACCGGGCAGTACCATCACGTTGCGGATAACCAAACGTTTATAGGGGCCTGCACCCAAATCTCCAAATTCTACCATTTTGGTAGGTTCGGGCTTGAATTCAACTTTTTCAAGTTGCGCGGGCATCAACGAAAAACATATTGTAAATGTGATGACAAAGTTGCGCAAAACTAACATTTTCATATTTTGCTCCTTCTTATTGTATATGGACGATATGCATTCAAATATGGATTTAGCAAGAAATAATGATAAACTAATCAACAGGTGTAATCTTAGAAAATAATGTGAGGGTATCTATAATATTAAAAATAATCAATTATCGTAAATACAAGTGCGGTAATCCAGGATGCAGTAGCCACAAGGGCAAAAATACTGCGGCCCAATTTGGTTGCGGGCATAGTTTTTGGATATTGATTCGTTTTGAAGGAAATAAGGATGTCAAGCATGGGGATGGAAGTAATCAGGAGGAATAGAAGACTTGTTTTCATAGGTGAATATATTTCAATATTGTGATGGAAATAGATAGATTATTACATTTCATACCAAGATAAATTTGATTTAGAATAGTACTTATGTATTCTATCATTTTTAAAAAGATAAACATAATAACAGAAAATTGAGTTTGTTATGAATTTGTTAAATCCAATAATTAAAGCAACGTTGCCGCTTGTACCAAAGCCCATTGTTCGGCGAATTGCAAAACCATACATTGCTGGAGAAACTTTACCGGAGTTAGTTAGTGTAGTTCAAGAGCTCAACCATGATCGATTCATAGTGGCGACTAGCATTTTAGGTGAATTTGTCACGGAAGTGAAAGATGCAGAAGAAGCTGTGCAGCAGTACCAGGAAGTCTTGACTGAAATCAAAGACCTCAAACTAGAAAGCAATATTCATATCAAACTTTCTCACTTTGGCCTCAAACTTGACAAAGAAGTCTGTTATAACAATTTAATCAATATCCTCAAAACTGCAGCCGACTGCGGTAACTTCGTTCGAATTGATATGGAAGACTCCACCTGTACTGATGACACGTTGGCGATTTATAAACGGGCGCGAGAGAAATTTGAAAATGTTGGCGTTGTGATTCAGGCTTGTATGAAACGTAGTAATGAAGATATAGATAGTTTAAAAGCAATGAAGGCAAATGTTCGCATATGTAAAGGTATTTACATTGAACCTCCAGAGATTGCCTATAATGATCGAGAAATTGTGCGCCAAAACTACAGTACATTACTAAAAGATCTACTTGGCGCAGGATGTTATGTTGGTATTGCAACTCACGATAAATGGTTGGTTGACGATGCTTTCCAAACAATAGAAGAGTTGGCTTTGGATCACACTCAATATGAATTCCAGATGCTATATGGAGTTGATCCCCAGTTACGTCAAATGATTCGAGATGCGGGTCACCGCATGCGTGTTGCCGTTCCCTTTGGTCCTAGCTGGTACCCATATTCAATACGGCGGCTACGCAAAAACCCAACGGTTGCACGATACGTCTTACAGGCGTTATTTAAAAAATAACATTTCTTTTTTTATCAGAATTGATATAACTGATGACCCGCTTATCCAAGGTTAGCGAATTATCTGATTATGCCTAAATCGGATATTATCATCATTGGTGGAGGAGCGGTGGGTCTCTCATGCGCATATTATCTCAACCAGGCCGGTTATGAAGTAACCATTTTTGATAGTGGTGGACCTGAGAAAAAATCCTCCTGTTCATGGGGTAATTCGGGTATGATTGTTCCCAGCCATATTGTGCCGCTTGCGGCTCCGGGTGTAGTTAAAAAAGGTCTTAAGTGGCTTTTTGACCCAGAAAGCCCCTTTTCAATCGAATTTAAACCATCAATAGAAATGCTTGCTTGGCTTTGGAAATTCAGAAAAGCTGCTAATCCAGAACATGTAAAATCAGGTGCAAACATGTTTCGAGAGCTGAGTCTATCTAGTCGAGATTTATATTTGGAGCTCAGCAAGAAAATGTCCTTTGGTTTAGAAACGAAAGGAATCTTGATGCTTTGTAATAGCGATGATGCGCTCACTGAAGAATATAAAATTTCAGCAATGGCACGGAAGATTGGCATGGAAGCAGTCGATCTGGATCCAAATGGTGTACAATTAATTGAAAAAGGAATGAAACTAACAGTTTTAGGTGGTGTTCATTACCCATTGGATTGCAATATTAATCCAGTCAAATATTTAGAAGCATTACATGATTTTCTTGTTGATCGTGGCGTCAAAATATTTCATAATACAACTGTTTCCGGATTGACCGTAGGCAATGGCAACGTTGAATCAATAAAAGTTTCTGATCAATCATGGTCAGGGAACCATTTTGTATTGGCAGCGGGATCACTATCATCGAAATTAATCCAGCAGATTGGGATAAAAATGCCTTTAATGGCTGGAAAAGGATATAGTATAACAATGGAGGCACCGATCAAAAAGCCGGCTTTACCAGCCCTATTGATCGAAGCACGCATTGCATCAACGCCAATGGGTGCTAAATGGAGATTTGGTGGGACCATGACTGTGACTGATTCAAACCGAAAAATTAATCAAAAAAAATTGAATGCTATGTTAAAGGCAGTCCAAAATTATTATCCCGAATATGATATATCTTGGGTTAGCGGATTAGAACCCTGGGTAGGATTGCGGCCATTATCTGCTGATGGGCTACCTTATATTGGTGCTTTTAGCCAATACCCAAATTTGATTGCTGCCACTGGTCACGCTATGTTGGGTATCAGTTTATCTCCGATTACGGGTAAATTGATTTGTGATATTGTTTCAGGAAACAAACCAGACTTTGATATGCGCATGCTATCTCCCAATAGGTTTTGAGCCATTTCTTTTCTGATTCAATCTGCCATAAATTTGATCCATTATGATTTTACAGCTTATTTTATTAGTGCAAATTAAATGAAAGTATTTATCACCGGTGGCAATCGAGGAATTGGTCTGGAGTTTGCCAAACAGCTTTCAAAAAAAGGCTGGGATATTTATGTTGGATGCCGTGAACCAAAAAAAGCAGATAAACTGAAGAAAATTATACCTGAGGATAATATTATTTTGTTGGATGTTAAACTGGAGGAATCAATTCGGGCTGCCGTTCATGTGCTGAAGAGCAAATTAGAACGGTTAGATTTGATTATTAACAATGCGGGTATTATTGGTAACCGGGACGGATTAAATAAAGTTGAAATGGATGATCACATAGAAACTTTTATGACGAATACCATTGGGCCACTATTTGTTACCAAGTATTGTTTACCATTATTGGGCAAAGATTCAACCGTTGTCAATATTTCCTCACTTATGGGTAGCATTGATGATACCAGCGGCGGGTCTTACAGTTATCGTATTTCCAAGGCTGCCTTGAATATGGTGACAAAAAACCTCCAAGAGGATTTAAAAGGGAAGGGCATTTCGGTCGTTTCTTTTCATCCTGGGTGGGTCCGAACCCGCATGGGCACTGCAGTGGCACCGGTTTCCACCAAACGTTCTATATCCGGAATGCTCAAAGTTTTGGAAACTAAGAAAAATATCGATGGAAAATTTATCAATTTCAAAGGGGAAGAACTTCCCTGGTAAAACAGGAGTGAAAATGAATTACAAAAAAAAATCATATAATTTTGCCAATCTCGATTTATGGTTAACATTTTTACGGGATGATTTGGAGTTAAAAGGTGTTGCCATGGGATTTGCAAGACTCCCTGCAGGGAGAGGGTACACATTTACCCATCAGCATGAACAGCAGGAAGAAGTTTATGTGGTATTTAGCGGAAAAGGAATTATTTATATTGATGGTGAGTATATAGAATTAGTATCTGGCGATATTATAAAAGTTGATGCTGTGGCTAGCCGAAGTTTAAAAGCAGATGAAACATCAGAATTGGTTTGCCTGATTTTAGGCGCCTTGCCAGCTAAAGGATTCCCACAAAAGGCCGGTAGTAAAACATTGATTGATGATGGTATCCCAGATTGGGAGAATTTGCCACCTTGGTATGAAGGGAATCAAAAGGTAATTGAAATCAATAAAAAATTGAAAGCCGAAAGGGAGGCCAATTAAGTATGGCTTTGACCATAGCAGAACGGTTTAAATATAACCTTTACTTATGGTATTTTGGTCTGACGCAAGTCAGACTGATTCATTATTGCCGTCCAAAAATTGTAGATATGACTGAAGAAAAAGTTGTGCTAATGATGTCCTTGGATCGTCGTACACGTAACCATGTACGTTCTATGTACATAGGTGCAATGGTTGTTGGCGTAGATATGGTGACTGGTTTTACAGCCATGGTTAGGATTCGTGAATCAAAGCGAAAAGTGATTCCCATATTTAAAGATTTAACGGCAAATTTTTTAAAGCGAGCTGAAGGTGATGTTTATTTTATCTGTAGGGAAGGTAAAGCCATTACAGATGCGGTGGAAAAAACAATAACAACCGGTGAAAGGGTGAATATTCCGGTACAAGTCACTGCAACCGTACCAAATAAATTTGGAGATGAACCAGTGGCAGAATTCACCATTACTCTTTCGCTAAAAGAAAAATAATAGTCGTCCTTTTGGCTTGTGAGCTTTAAGTGAAAACAGCTACTGCGCATATATATTTGGTTATCGCAGCGCTATTTTGGAGTTTGGGCGGTGTGCTAATCAAGATGCTGGATTTGCATCCAATTGCGATTGCAGGTGCCCGCAGTACTATCACGATGCTTATTTTTTTAGGTTTAATTAAAAAACCTAAAATGGAATGGAATGCCTATATGGTTGTGGGAGTATTGACGTATACTGCAATGGTATTCCTTTTTGTGGTTTCCACCAAGTTAACAACGGCTGCCAATGCCATTTTGCTCCAATACACAGCGCCTATCTATGTAGCGATTTTTGGATATTGGCTATTAAATGAAGGAGTTGATTGGCTGGACTGGGTTTCAATGGCGGTGATATTTACCGGGTTGGGACTTTTTTTCATGGATGAATTATCCTTTTCCGGATTTTGGGGAAATATAATGGCCCTTTGCGGCGGGGTTTGTTTTGCCCTTTTTACAGTTATCTTGAGAAAACAGAAATCAAAATTATCCTATGAAATCATATTTTTTGGCAATTTGCTCACCGCTTTAATTAGCTTACCAATATTGATTCAAGTCATGCCAGAAATTCAAACTTTCGATTGGGGAATTCTTATGGTTTTTGGTGTTGTTCAATTGGCAATCCCATATATTCTTTATACTAAAGCCTTGAATTTTGTCCCTGCTTTGGATGCTATTCTTATTGCCATGCTAGAACCTATATTAAACCCTATTTGGGTTTTTCTCGTTGTTGGAGAAAAGATTGGTAACTGGGCCTTTGTTGGTGGACTTTTGGTATTAGTTGGTTCAGTCGGTAGAGCTGTAATTAAAAATAGTATTAAGGATAAATGAAATGACTGGAACTGTAAAAGAATATGATAGTACACGGGGATTTGGTTTTATTACTGGCGATGATGGCGAAGATTATTTTGTTCACGTTTATGGATTAGGCCCAAAATTGCAAAAATTTGGTTTAAGACCTGATCAAAGGGTTGCCTTTGACGTAGATTTTGACATGAAAGGTGATAAGGCCATTAATGTTCGGCCAGCATGAAGATTATTTTTTTGAATCTGAAATAAAATTATTGATCAATGGAGCAATATGCTGCGGTATTTTATGAACGGCATCATAACATTCTAAATAAACCATGTGCCCCCGATTTTGGAGAAATTCATATGCCTTTTGACTTGCACTTACTGGGATAATTTCATCCTGGTTTCCGTGAAGTAGCAATATGGGAGTCTCTTTACTTTCTTCCGTCGCCTCTTTGCCTAAAATATCCATGAATTTTATAAAACCTGCTATGGGTATAATGCCTCCGATCGAATAAGGAAGTCGCAGTGCAATTTCCATTGCTAAGCTGGCTCCTTGTGAAAAACCAATTAAATAAATATCTTTCAAGGAAAATCCTTCAGATTGAATATCATTTAGTAGTTGTTCCATCCCCAGCCAGGTTTTTTCAATCTCCCATCCTTTTTCATCATTGCCGCTGAACCACGTGTATCCTTTCCCGGTATCTGATGCATAAGGTGCCCTTGGAAAGACCCATTTTGCATCATCGATTTTTATCATTTTTGCTACTGGTTCAAACATATGTTCATTGCCGGTCCACCCATGCAGACCTATAACAATTTTTGTTGGCTGTTTGGATGAACAGTAAATACTGGTTATTAATTTATTATTGGCAGCAGCAGTCATCAACAATTGTTACTGAATTTATATTCAGTTCCTGTTCTAGAATATGGGCCCGGATGCAGACACCTACGTCTACACCTTGCAATTGGACTAATCCTTCGTATTTTGTTAAATCGTTAGCAGTAACCTCCATGAAGACGAAGCCCCCAAATACATCGCCGCACGTATTGCATTTGGTATCATTATCGCAGGAGGTTATATAAAAGAATAGAAGAATCATTATGTACCGCTTTATATAATGCAGTTTCTTCATGAATAATAACTAGAAATTGGCTTCCGCAGTTAAGATCCATTTCGTATTTCCTGGTGTTCGGCTTGGCTCAAGTCGATATAGTTCGCCTGTAGCTGTATCCAACATATAATGCCAATGGGTTCGTTCGATTTGAAATGACTGCAATTGGAATCGCCCTGCGGCTTTATCTTTTCCTAGTTGATCCTGTACATAGGTATCCAGTTCCTCCATGATTGTATTCAAGCTATCATCCTGGGCCTGCGTGGCACCAATCATTGTGAGAATCATAACTGAAATTATAAGGCCACTGATTAGGCCAGTAATGTATCGTTTCATTTTAACCTCCCTTGGTTAAGATCCAATAGTGCGCTCGGCTTCATAGTCTGCCATGCGCTGAACAAAATCATCTTCATCCTCTGCTCGGAGCAGAGGACTAATTGAAATATTTTCATGAATAGATATAGTCATTTTAGGTCCATAGTCATGCCCAGGATAAATGATGGTGTCCCCAGGTAAATTTAATATAATATCATAAACTGAACGATAGAGCTGGCGCGTATTGCTACCTGCGCTGATTGTTCTGCCAGTACGGCCAACGAATAGAGTATCACCGGTAAATAGTATACTGTCAAATAAATAACAGACGGAGTCAGAATAGTGCCCCGGTGTATGTAGAATTTCTAAACTGAGTTGCCCAACGGTAATGATATCACCGTGCTTAACAGGGCGCTTCAAGGTGGATTTAACTTTATTTTCCGAATCTTTATGGATCATGGTTATCAGATTAGGAAAAGCCCCAACATACTCATCCATATACGCTGTATGATCACCATGTGTATGTGTGATGAAAAGAGCAATCAATCCTTTATTGCTAATATATGATTCAATTTGTTTCAGAGGTACAGCTGCATCCACTATAAACTGGTTACCGGTACGCATGCAACTTACCAGGTAAGTCAGGTTTTCATCATAACCGCCCTTGAATGATCGAACTGAATAATCTGTTTCAGGCATTACATCAAGAATTTAAATATCTTTTTCCCGAGAAAAGATTGTCTTTTTTTGGAACAATTTTTTCTCAGTGATATTTACGAACCATAAGGACTAAATTTATAGCCGTTATGGAAACAAAACAGATCGCCGTTTATCTTATCATCGCTGGATGTGTAATCCTGGCGCTAAAATTTATCAATGCAATCATTGGTTTTATCATGAGTGATTTTCTAATGGGATTAGGAACTATTCTACTTTTGGCTGGTGCAGTAGTTTTAGCACTGAAATTCATAAAAGAAAACAAGGACGATGCAAAAGATGAGCCATTTCGAGGTATTGACCAATGATAATTGCAACAACCGAATCTGTAGCGGGATATAACATCAGTGACCATCTAGGTACCGTTATCGGTAATACCATCCGGGCTCGTCACCTGGGAAAGGATATCATGGCAGGGTTTCGAACTATTATCGGCGGTGAAATTAAGGAATATACAGGTATGCTAGCTGAATCTCGAGAGCAGGCCCTTATAAGAATGCAGGATAAAGCCAAAGGACTAGGTGCCGATGCAGTGGTCGGTGTGCGTTTCCAGACCTCTATGATATTATCCGGTACGGCAGAACTCTTAGTGTATGGTACTGCAGTTAAATTGGCGCGCCAGTAATTTTATTTATTTCTTTTCTGAATCAAAGAAATCATCTTTCACTAATACCCCAAACTCGATTTCCTGTTTTTGCAATCTATCGATTAAAAGCTCCGCTACTTCTATCTGTTGATTGGTTGGTTTGAAGTCTGCGCCATAACGAGTGAGATCGCTAGCAAGGGCGCATAACCGACCGTAAATTTTGTTAGGATTTCGAAAAGCATCTTCGCGAGCACCGGTTAATTTCACATCAAAAAGATGACTTTCAACTTCATATAATTGTTGATCTAACTGATCAGCTCTCGCCTTTTTTTCAGATGAATTTTCATAATCATTCTGTAGGGAAAAGCGAATTTCTTCAATTTTATTAATTAGATCAACGTTATTATTTATCACCGATCGAAGTTTCATTAAATATTTGAACTGGGCTTTGATATCTTTTAGGCTTCCAGCTGTATTGGGATCTTTAAGCACCTCAAACGTCTGGTTATACTTTTCCCCGTCTATATTTAAAACTGCTTGATAATCTCCAGGAATGGCTTTGGGCCCCAGTTTTCCATTATTTACATCAATATCCCAGGTGCGTAGTGGTCGCCATCCATCTTCGTTATATGTTACCCAGTCCACACCGTATGGATTAACTTTTAGTTTAGGAGTTTTAGTTCTTTCATACCTCAAATCCCACATGACGCGGTTTACTCCTGCAGTGATTTTGCGAGGAGTAATTTTGCGGATTTCATTTCCGCTCATATCCTGAATTGAAATTGTTACTTCTTGACTGTTTGTATCTGGCAGGAAAAAATCAATATTAGCTCCATAAGATGGATTTTGGCCACGAATCAAACTAGTGCCATCATTTTTCATGCTTTGAATTTGCTGAAAACGATAAGCATCCTGAATCGGCATGAAGTTTGCTTCATTTTGATTGCTGTTGGCCATTTCACGAAAAGGACTAATATCATCAAGTATAAAGATTCCGCGCCCATAAGTACCGATAACCATATCATCAAAATGCTCTTGAATAGTGATCCAGTAAACGGGTGCGGGAGGAAGGTTATTATTAATTCTTGTCCAGTGTTCACCTCCATTTACGGAAACATATACACTGTTGTCCGTACCAGCATAAAGAACGCTCTCCTGTTTAGGGTCTTCCTTCACTACATGGACAAAACTGGAAAATGATTTTGGAATATCCTCACTGATTTTTTTCCACGATTTTCCATAATCTGTTGTCTTGTATATATATGGGTCAAAATCACCCATCTGGTGAAAATCCACAGAAATATATGCTGCTTTGGGATCAAAACGGGAAGCTTCAATATTGGAAATTGTCCCCCATGGGGGCATATTGATATTTTCAGATACATTTATCCAGGTACGGCCGCCATTACGGGTCAGATGTACCTGGCCATCATTGCTGCCCACCCAGATCAATCCCTGTTTTAAAGGCGATTCATTGATCGCAAAAAGGACACTGCCATCAAATGTCATTAGATTATCAATGGCAATACCACCGGAATTTTGTTGGTGGCTTTTGAGGTTGAGAGTCAGATCCGGTGAAATAACTTCCCAGCTTTGGCCTAAATCAGTGCTGCGATGGACATATTGGCTGCCAACGTAGACAGCATGCTTTTTGTGTTCTGAAACATGTATGGGGAAGGTCCAGTGCCAGCGATATTTTAGATCTTTTGGTGCCCAGCCATAGGCTGCTTCCGGCCAGACTCTAACATTGCGGGCGTGACCAGTGCGTACATTATAAACTTCCAGGCCGCCATCATAACAGCCGGACCAGATAATATTATTATCATTGGGGTCTGGTATACCGAAGCCAGATTCGCATCCTCCAAATGCCCGCCAATGGCCCAGTGATATTCCTCGCTCGCGGCTGTTACTGGGTCCACGGTAAGAATATCCGTCTTGACGGTTGCCATAAACGTTATAAGGAATTTGATTATCTGTATGTGCGTGGTACATCTGGGCGATAGGCAAGACCACCCGTTTAAAGGTTTTGCCGTCATTGGCAATACTTGCGCATCCATCATGAGCAACCATGATACGGTTTCCATCCTCGGGGTCGATCCATATGTCATGGTTATCTCCACCAGCGCGATAACCAGAATTAATCGTTTTCCCTCCATCCTCAGACACGCTAAACTGGACATCAAGGAAATATACCTTGTCAGGATTGTCTGGAGCTACAGCAATACGCATGTAATAAGGTGCTCGCTCTGCCAGGGTGTGATTTCGGCTTACCAGTTTCCAGGATTGACCCCCGTTATCCGTCCGATACAAACCAGGATGTGCTTCTTCGCACAAAGCATACATAACATTTGAATTGCTTTTCGAAATTGCAATAGCCACTTTGCCTACAGGATTACCCCTGCCGCCAGGCAAGCCGTTTTTATTCTGTCGGTTCCATGAATCTCCTCCATCACGTGAGATAAATACTCCACCTGATTCACCACCGCTATTGAGCCCCCAAGTATTGATATGTATTTGCCACATAGCAGCCAGCAAAATACTTGGATTATTTAGGTCAATAGCAATATCAATCCCACCAGTGTTTTCATTGACAAACAGCACCTTGTCCCAAGATTTACCACCATCCATTGTGCGGTATATCCCGCGCTCTTTCTGTGGTCCGTGGGTATGTCCCAGAGCCGCTACATAGACGATATCCTCATTGTCCGGATGAGTTACAATGCGGGCGATGCGTGCAGTTTTTTCCAACCCCATTTTGGCCCAGGTATCACCACCATCGGTAGATTTATAAATTCCGTTACCAATGGCATGAGCAGGACGTATAAGAAAGGTCTCGCCGGTACCAGCCCAGATAACTTTTGGATTTTTTTGGTAAACAGCCAAAGCACTAACGGAAGATACATCCTGATCATCAAAAATAGGCTGCCATGAAATACCATTATTTTGGGTGCGCCATAATCCGCCTGATGCAGCCCCGATATAATATGTGTTATGGTCGCTGGATACACCAGCTGCGGCAATAGCACGGTTCCCATCTGGGCCAATAAAACGGAATTTCAAATTCTTGAAATGATCGCTATTTAGTTCGCCAGAAAAAGTAAATGAAAATAAGATAGGAAAGAGTAATAATAATTTTCTCATATGAACCTCATTGTGAAATGAAAGGGAAGGAAATATACGAAAAAGCTTTACAATTTAGGCCTTTAGATTATAGGAGGGAGTACCCCGGACAGGATTCGAACCTGTGGCCTACGGATTAGAAGTAAAGAGTTCCATCGGAAAACTAAAGTTTTGTCGACGAGACATCTCATTTATTAATATTTACTCCCTCTTTTACTCCCTATAAATAAGAAGCATCATTTTAGCAAAACCATCTTTCGTGTCTTAACAAAGTCTTTCGCCTGTAACTGGTATAAATAGACCCCTGCACCTACCTGCTCACCCAAATCATTGGTTGCATCCCAAGTAACTGAGTGATAGCCAGCGGATGTATTTTGGTAATCAAATGTTCTCACCTTCTGTCCCAGCATATTATAAATAATCAGTGTTATGCTACTTATCTCAGGTAGGTCAAAGCGAAGTGTCGTAGTTGGATTAAATGGATTAGGATAGTTGTCATGCAGGGCGAACTCGGTTGGAATACCTTCACTTTCTGTAGAGAGATAATCATATCTATTCACATATAATACTCTATCATCTCCCGTTACATTTACGGTGTCTATACCATCTGTAGCTACTATGGTGAACTTGACTGTTACTCTTGGTAACATGGGAAAAGGTTCAAATACATTCTCTAAAAATTCCTCATATGTAATCGAAACTGATGTACTGGTTGTATCATATATTTCTTCTGGTGGGTTAACGCCTATTTTAGCATATAACAGATAATTAATTGAGTCACCATCAGCAACATCAGTGCTGGCATCCCATTGAAGAGTATAAGTGACATCAAGATTTTCTTGGGTGATATTGATTGTATCTAAAGTACTACTCACCCATTCAAAAGCAGTTGGCGCATCCTGTACTGGAGCTACAGTTAACTTAAATGATGTTGAATCCTTCGCACTGCCATCTGAAGCATATGCTTTGATATTAGCTACTCCATTCCAGTTCGCAATCGGTGTTAAGGTCAATGTTGAGGATGAAATAGAGACGGTCACTGCGTTCGTATCTGAGACGGCAGTAAATGTAGTTGTGCCAGTAAAAGTAGAAGTAAGGGTAACCTCTGCGGATTTATCCTCATCAATGGTCACATCTTGAACAGCAGCTATGTCACTCACTGGATTTACCGTTAGTTTAAATGACGTCGAATCCTTCACACTGCCGTCTGAAGCATAAGCCATGATATTGGCTACTCCATGCCAATTGGCATTTGGTGTTAAGGTCAATGTTGAGGATGATACAGAAATTGTTACTGCATTCGTATCAGATACAGCCGAATAGGTAAGCGCATCACCATCAATATCAGTTGCGCTTAAGGTAGCGGTACCAGTTTCATCTTCTTTAATAGTTACATCGCTTACGGGCGAAATGGTAGGACTATCGTTAATGTTTTTTACTTTAAAGTTGAATGATGTTGTATCCTTTAGTGCATTATCTGAAACCACTACGGTAATTTTAGCGATTCCTGTGTAATTGGTTGCAGGCGTTAGTTTTAATGTATCAGAACTAACGGTTAACCCCACCGCACTTGTATCAGAACTGGCTGTGTAGGTTAAGGCATCACCTTCCACATCTGAAGCACTGACTACAATCGTTTTCTCTGTCTCTTCATTGGTTGAATCATCTGGAACTGCTGATATAACAGGAGCATCATTCACAGCTGTTACGGTTAGTTTAAATGATGTTGAATCCTTCGCACTGCCATCTGAAGCATATGCTTTGATATTAGCTACTCCATTCCAGTTCGCAATCGGTGTTAAGGTCAATGTTACGGATGATACAGAAACTGTTACTGCATTAGTATCAGATACAGCAGAATAAGTAATGGCATCACCATCTGCGTCAGTGGCACCTAAAGTTGCAGTACCAGATGCATCCTCATTTACAGTTATATCATTGACGATTGAAATAACCGGTGAAGTATTTGAAGGGGTTGCAAAGGTCAATGTATTCCCATACCCCTGAACTTCTCCCGAAGAACTTTTTGAAATCAATCTAAAAGAGTAATTGGTTAAAGACGCCAAGTTCTCAACTGTAACCCCGGTATTAAAGGAGCTTGTTACGGCACTAATACTAACTCCAACATTTTTTTCATTTTCAGTGACACTAGAATTTTTTCCATACTGGAAATATAATTGATGAGTACCGCCATATGTTGAAACAAATCCATTTAGATAAGCTGAAGTCTTAGCGATAGATGAAGCTGTTTTTGTTTTTAAGACAATTGGGTATTTGATTTCGGCATTAACATCAACTACCACTTTATTCGGGAACCCCAATCCTGATAAGTCGTCTTTACTATACTTTTTAATATTTCCGGTGACATCATAAATCCAAAAATATTTAATGTACCAATCTCCTGACTCTTTGGACTCTGATATGGATGGGACCCAAGTGATGGTGTCAGATAAAGAACCATCAAAAGATACAACAGTACTTACTTCACCTGTCCCACTTGGCGACTCGAACCAAAGCCATACTTTCTGTAAACCCGAACTGTCATCAGTAGCAGATACCTCATTATAAAAAGGTCTACTGGCACCACTGTTATTAACGGTATCAGGTGAAATGAAATAATTAGTTAATGCTGGAGCTTTGGAGTCCGTATTGGATGTTACGCTAATCTTATTCGGGAACCCCAATCCTGATAAGTCGTCCTTACTATACTTTTTAATATTTCCGGTGACATCATAAATCC
>Ga0315336_1003295_pt1 | contig 21875 bp, 15 predicted proteins | sample ASW5metaG_FD_204512 | JGI IMG/M metagenome (GOLD analysis project Ga0315336, IMG submission 204512) | Ammonia-oxidizing marine archaeal communities from Monterey Bay, California, United States - ASW #5 | ecosystem: Environmental > Aquatic > Marine > Intertidal zone | place: USA: California... | reverse complement strand
CGGCGTCGTTTTTTGCGTGATCAGGGCCTTGACCTGTTGATCGTTCAGTTCCTGATCGCTCAGGATAAGGTGGACGGGCTTCCAGATGCCGCCCATGTCTGTGCTGTTCCTCACGCGAACGACCAGCAGATCGTTGCCGTGCAGTTTTACGTCGTTCAGCGGTGCCACGAACGGCACCTGCCATATCACGCTGGGCATCAGGCCCGTCGTCTCAAACGAATGCTCGAAGAACTGCTGGCCGTTCAGGTAGCCCCAGGTGTCTTCGTCGCAGGCCTCGAAGTAGAGGTATTTGAACTTCCTTTTGGCGTCCTGTGCTGTCAGCGGAAGCTCCGTGCGGTACCAGCCGAAGCCGGGATCGTTGCCCCAGCCGCCGCCTGCCTCGCGTGTGTAACCCCCACCGACCTGCAGCGGTGACCACTGACTGTCATCGGTCCCCGGATCGAACCATTTCTCTCGCGTGCCTTGATCGGCATCGAGCGCATTGGCTCCGACCATCGTTGCCTCAGGCACTGGGACCAGCTTGAATCGCCAGAGTTCTGGAAAGGCAATAATCTGCACCTGATCGGCGTCGATGGTGGCCAGCGCTTGTTCGGTGGTAAGTGTCCTGTAACCCAGATCGAGCAGGGCGACAGTGCGTCGGGCCATCTCGCGTCGAATGTCGTCGAGATTACCGTCGACCACATCAATGTTGTCAAGCCAGTCTTCCGTCTGGCGGATCAGCAGATTGCCGGGGAAGCGACCACGCGCACGGGCAATCGCATCGAGGAGAGTCGTCAGATAGCGAACGTCATCGACTCCTTCGCGATGACCTTCCCAGTGCAAAGTGTCGAGCACACCGCCTTGGACGCGCATGACCTTGGCCCAGCCCATGTTCTGGTTCAACGGCTCGTCCTTGATGTGGGTGTAGGCCCAGGTCATCGTGCCGTCAAAGCCAACTCGCCACAGGCCCAGTCCCTCGCTACGGCGCTGCAGTTCGGGCAGCGGCACTCCGGCCGGCGGATTCATGTAGGTGAAAATCTTGTTCCCGGCGCGATGGGTACTGTCGATGTTCTTGCGGTAGATGGCACTCTTGGCCATCACGTCAACGCCGGCATGCCTGGCAATCTCAGCAGTGTGTTCAAGCACCTGGTCTGGAGGGTACTTTGCGGCCACGGCCTTCAGGTACCCGGACATCGACGAGATCAGGACCGGACATTGCAGCCTGTCACCGACAAGGTCCAAAAAATCATTGCTGCAGGCGACGAAAACCTTACCGCCGCCGTCTTTGATGGCTTGAAAGCTGTCTCGCTCCGAGGCCAGCCAGTCGCCCCACGCTTCGTCCTCCGCCGCCCAGTAGATGTCGGGGTAACCCCGGCGTTTTCCCCACGCCATCACTTCGCGGACCATTCGAATGTGGTCGGCCTTCTCTTGGTCGGTCAGCGCCCGTGCCACCGGTCCGGCAGCGCCATGCATCGCGTAAAGGGGGAGGCCCGGGCCCATGCCCGCCTTCTCTCTCAACGCCAATACCTCTTCTAAAATACTGAAATCGAGCGTTTCGTCAGCTTTCTTAATAACGCCCGTGTAGATGTTGGGGTTGGACAGGCCGTGGGCCAACATGTTTTCGCACTCAAGGACATACTGTTCCGGCGTGATCCAGGCGGTGTTGGTCCATCTTCCCGTGCGCCAATCCTCACTGCCCTCGGGGACGATTTTAACGGGGTAATAGATGGAGTACTCTATCATGGGCGGCTGCAGCGCGAACGGATAGACGTGTATCTGGAGGGTCAACTCGGTTGGACCGGCGTTCTGCGGCACGACGCGGAGGGTTGTCTCGTAAGTGCCCGGGTAGGCGTGATCGGGCACGTGCACCGTGATCCAGAATTGTTTACGCTTCTCGATGTTGACCGGTAAAAGCTTGGACGTATCACGCAATTCGCCGTTGAGAGTAAATCCGCTCGCTGGCGGCGCCGAATCAACCAGGAATCCGGCTTCGTTGGTTTTCGGGCCGTCCGGGTTTGCCGCGGTCGGCGCGGACCTGGCTACCAGGAAGGTTTCGTCGTGGACGAGCAGCAACGGAATCAACCCGGAAACGCCGAGCATGCCGCGATAAACATCCTTGACCACGCGAACATCCACAGCCTCTTCAGGCCACTGCTGGCCGGGGCCGCTCACAGGTCCCACTTCAATCATCACCTCCGCCAACGGCTTTGATGCCGTCACCACGAAAGAGGCCGGCTCATACTCCCCGCGGCAGGCGAAAAGTTCAATTGCTGTCGTCTTCTTGCAGACCGGCGGGAGCGGCTTGTCCTGCAGGATCAAGTGGTTTGTCACGGCCGGCTCCACCACGTGGATCGTGTAGTCGGCGCCATGGCAAAGGGCACTGAACATGACCAACAATCCACACACAAGCAACGTCTTCGCCACAATATTTTTATAAGCACAGTATTGCATCTCTAATTCCTTGGTTTTGAAACCGCTGTTGTATTTTGATGCAGTTCTTCTACTTCAAGTGGATCCGATAGCCGTCGCTCTGTCGGTACTAACAGGAATTATAACGGATACTGACTCAAAAAACTCTGGCCAGTGAATTGTGATCCTTGTCATCTCGATAGCGGACGCCAACGTACCACTTGCATGCGGGGTGGTGTATGGCCTGCCGGTTTTTCACCCGCCCAATTGCCCTCGCTGCGGTCGCCAACAACGGTCAAGAGCATGCCCGGCTTGCCATCGGCTAACTCAGGTGGCAGCACACAACTGGCTGAATACCCGGGGTAGGCGCCGGTTGTGTGTAAATAGTATCGCTCTGGTTGCCAGGTGTTGCCGCCGTCGCGGCTGATTCGTGCGCGCTCTCCACCAAATGTTGGGGGAGCCCTTTCGCAGTGGATCAGCGCGATCCTGCCATCAGGCAGCTCGACTGTCATGCCGTGCATCGTACCGAGCCGCTGCGTAACTTCCCGCGGATTCTTCCAGTTGACGCCTCCGTCGTCCGAATCGAGTAGGGCCAGATTCTTGCTGTACGATGAGATGTGACTTCCCGAATTCGCGCGCTGCCAATAGAGCCAATTCCATTTATTGGCGAGATGCAGATCGAATCGTTCGCGCGGCGGCGCGACGTTAAACCTGACGGTGCACAGCAGCCGACCGGTACTGAGCTGATGAACGAACGGTTCACCGCCCGGGGCGACCGGGTAACGCGTCCATGTTTTCCCTTCGTCGGTCGAACGGAAGGCGAAGACCGAGTGCACGAATCCGCGTGCGGGCATCCCCACGACCCACACATACGTACCGTCTGCCAACTCGGCAATCGGCCCAGCCCCGTATTTGTGCAAATCTGGAATTTCGCATATGGTTTCCCACGTCCGGCCTCGATCACGGGACCGGTTGACCTTTCCCACGTGACGCTCGTTGTCGAGTGCCACGCACAAAAACGAACCGTCGCGCATGACGCTCATGGTTCCTATGGGCCCGCGGATCGTATTCACGTTGTCGCCGGCCTCATTGATTTCACTCGCCGTGCCGGGCTTGGCCGCAAATCCGCTGCCGGCTTCGTAGACCTGGTCCCAGCTCAGCCCGCCGTCGCTGGTTCGCAGAATGACGCCGTCGCAAGCGAACAAAAAGATCGTATGGTCGTCGTTTACGACAAGCTTCTGCGCCGGTTCCGCATACCATTCTCGCGCATTTACCCACGGCACATCAACGCGGTCCGCCGGCAATTTGTGGAACCGGCCATCGATCGAATAACCGATTGACTGCTCGTCACGAGCAAGGACCGGACGCACCAGGAACAGATGATCGGCAACATCCACACCGGCACCGCCGCGCACACGGCAATTCGCGCGGTATTGTCCGACCAGGCCGAGGTCCACTTCGATCCGACGGTCGCTCAAACCCGGTAGTATGGGATTCAGGACTGGCTCAGTCTTGATGACATTTCCATCTTCGTCGCTGAAGGCCAATTCCAAGTTGCTGGGGATCATTTCGTTCGTGTTGTTGTAAAGTTTGACGTCGATCGTGACCGGTTCGTCGAAACGGTGCACCATTCCACGGTGCGGTTTCCCTCGTGACGAAAGGATCGCCTCCACCTGATGGCGTGGTTGGAATTCGCTGATCAGGGATCCGGCTTCCAACTGGACCGCGTCAATCCAGACATGGCCCGGCTGGTCGGCCTCGGCGACGAGGTCGACAACACCAATCTCCGCACCAGGCCCGGCCCGATAGCCAACGATGAAATGAAACTCGTGGCGTTTCCACTGGTCGGTCAACGCGATAGCAGGCCCCTGGGCGTCCGGCTTGGATTGCCAGTCCAGAGGGCGTGTCCACAAAGACAACCTCAGACGGGCTCGGGGGACTGTGCTGCGGGCGTATGCCGACAGCACGTATGCGCGCGCGCCCTCGATCGGCATGACCGCCGAAGTAAGATGGTGTGGCTGGTCTTTTGCCACTTCCAATCGAGCAGCGTACCTGCCATGGGGTGCCGACTCATCCTCGACGATCGTCGGCGGCGGAAGCGGTTGCCTGTGGGCCGACAGCCTGATCGTCAAATCATTCAGGATATCGGCCCAGTGCGAAGGCAGCCCCTGGCCCAGGCCTAACTCAAAAGAGGAATTCGCAACGAGATTCGTGGGCTGATCGCTTGCCCGCACGGTGCTGTCGAACAGCCAGATGCAAACCAGAGTGAAGGCCAGACAAATTTTCGACTTTGCGGGCACGGAATTTCCTCTGACGTAAAGGCACGGGTCCAAAAATATAGCGTAACAGCAAAGTAAGCCGTGGCAAAACCGTTACGGTGAAACCTGGTGGTTTTAGCGAAACGTGATGCAATTCGGGTTTTGAACGTAGCGCACAGGAATATGGTAAGGCGTTGTCGCGATCGCAGAAGGCCGTTTGTAGATGTGTCTACCACGACCCACTCTGGGGGCGAATGCCCCACCATCGATTGCTTGATGAAATATCACGCGAGGATTTCTTGGACCACGTTACCATAGACGTCGGTCAGGCGAAAATTGCGGCCCGCGTGGCGGTACGTGATCCGCTCGTGGTCCAACCCCAACAGGTGCAGCATCGTGGCGTGCAAGTCGTGCAGATGCACCTTGCCCTCGACGCCGTGATATCCAAAGTCGTCCGTCGCGCCGTACGTAGTTCCAGGTTTAACACCCCCGCCAGCCATCCAGGCACAGAAGCTCTCGTGCTGGTGCTCGCGTCCGTGCTTTTTAAATGGCGAGGTCCCGGACAGGTCCTGGCTCCAGGGTGAACGGCCGAATTCGCCGGACCAGAGGACCAGCGTTTCGTCCAACAGCCCACGGCGCTTCAAATCCTTGATCAGACCTGCGACCGGTGAGTCCGTAGCAGCACAGCTGTTTGGTAGCGCAGACTGAATATTGCCGTGATGATCCCAAAAGCTAAAGGATACCTGGACGAAACGCACCCCCGCCTCACTGAGTCGCCGGGCCAAGAGGCACGCGCGGCCAGCGAGATTCGACCTCCTTTGGTCTATGCCGTACAACTTGACCGTCTCCTGCGACTCACCGGACAGATCGAGCAACTGCGACGCCTGGGTTTGCATGCGGAAAGCAAGCTCGAACGACTCGATAATCCCTTCCATCTGCATGTCGGTCTCGTAGCGATTCAGCAAACGATCGTTCATACGCTGCAAAAAATCGATGCGGCGCCTTTGCTGGGTTGCGTCGGCCTTGACATCAGCATCGTGCAGGTTCTTGATAGAAAGTTCTCCATAGGAGGCGATCCCGTCACTTCCGACGCTGCGCGGTGCATGGAGTGTCATACCTTGATGGGCAGCGGGCAGGAACGAGGAACTGTACATGCGGGTATCGGGAGGGGGCTGGATGGAAATGAAACTGGGCAAGTTCTCATTCTCAGTGCCCAGTCCGTAACTGATCCATGAGCCCATCGAGGGGAGACTCTCGGTCGTTGAGCCCGTGTGAAACTGGAGCGTGGCGGGAACGTGCGCCTTGTTGTCCGTATGCATGGCTCGCAACAGACAGAGTTCGTCTGCCACACTCGCCAGCTGAGGCATCAAGTCGGAGATCTTCGTTCCCGATTGACCGCGCTGCCGCACGGGAGCCATCGGCCCCATCGCCAGGTATTTTTCCACGCCGATACGAATTTCGTGGTCGCCCACCGGCGGGGCGACGCTATTCCCATGGTTCTTGGTAATCAGTGGCTTGGGGTCGAACAAATCCATTTGCGAAGGACCACCGCCCATGAACAGAAAGATCACGCGCTTCGCACGAGCCGCAGTATGTGGTGCACGGATTGCCAACGGTCCGCTTGACGCCTGAGCCAGGCTGGCGGCCATATCATGTAACACCAGCCCCCCGAAACCGCAGGCAGCCGTTTGCAGCATTTGGCGACGAGAAAGGGAGAGCGGGAGCGAGTGATTCATTCTAGGTACCATTACGGTCGCCGGTTGTTGCGAATGTCATCCTAAGGGGGACGGTAGCGATCCGAAGGGTCTCTGTCGGGTGACAACAATTAACGACTACCTCAATCCGTAAAGCAGCTACTATTCTATAACAGTTCATGAACAATCGACACAGGTGTTCACAAACGCATCAAAAACTCATTTGAGGCAAGGACCGCGTGACACAACTCGACCCATCCCGTATCGGATGCTGCGGCCAGAAATATCGCCGCATCGCCGGCCTCATCTACAGTAATTGGTCGATTTAGTGCGTACAACCACAACAATTCCAGTCGTTTCGACGCATCCGCTTCGCGTTCGGCTACCATTTCGGCCAAGGCGTTGGCATGGGCCTTTACCTCTGGACTGTTTATCAGGTACAGCGCCTGAGTGGGCACGGTGGTCACCTCGCGCCGTCCAGCCGATCTGGCGGGTTGGGTGAAATCGAAGACGTTGCGTATTTCGGCAAGTTCGGGCTGCGGCGCGGAACGTATCACGGGAAGATAAATCGTTCGCTGAAACGGTTGCTCCGGTCGCCACTTGTTGAGCGAATAAGTGACCGGGTTCACATTCGTGGGTTCAAAGCCGTGCACGTTTTCCGAATACTCGAGCGGAATAGAAGAATCACACGCAGAGAGCACCAACCGGTCACTGACATCGAGCATGGCATCGCGCAACGCTTCGGCAGACAGGCGCCTCCGATGCATTCGCCACATCAGGTGGTTATCGGGGTCCAGGGCATGGGCGGGCTCGCTGTGCGAGCTGCTCATACGATACGTGCGGCTGAGCACGAGCGTGCGAATCAGCTCTTTCCGAGACCAGCCCTGCTGCATAAAACTCGCGGCCAGGTAGTCCAGCAGCTCGGGATGTGACGGCCGCTGGCCGCGCAACCCGAAATAGTCGACCGAACGCACCAACCCCTCGCCGAACAGTTTCTGCCAGATACGATTGGCCGCGACCCGTGCTGTCAGCGGATTGTCGTTACTGGCAATCCAATCGGCCAACTGGCGCCGGCCGCTTTCCGATTGGGGGATGGGTGGCGTGGAGTCCGAAACGACCTGTAAAAATCCGCGCGGAACTTCGTCGCCAAGGGCGCGGGGATTTCCGCGAATCGTGATCTTCATATCGTTTGGATACTCTACATCCCGCACACCATAGGCGCGCGGTACCGACGGCGGCATGAACTTCGCATGAGCAAGTGCGTGAACCAGCCATTTGATTCTGCTGGCCAGCTCGTCCCGCTCTTTCACCAGCTGGTCGCGCGACGTGCCACCCTCAGCCGAGGCATCCTCTGGCTGAGCTTCGATCAGCTTGTCCAATTCACCCTTGCGTTTTTTTGCCTGAGCCAGTTCTGTTTTCAGCCCGGCAGTTTTTTCCATATGCCGTATCGTCAGCTCAGCCCGTTCGGCCTGCTGCGCTTCGGTTTCCGGCAACTCGTTGTCATTCAAGTCGCTCCATACGCCCCGGTCCAACTTGTGAATCGATGACGTGCTGTGAAATATGCCAGCCACGGCGTAATAATCGCGCTGCGGAATTGGGTCAAACTTGTGGTCGTGACACCGCGCGCAGGCGAGGGTCATCCCCAGGAACACCTTGCCGGTCTTGGCCACCTGCTGGTCGATCAGGTCGACGTGCAGCTTGGCCTTGTCGGCCTCCACAATGTCTACATCGTGGAGCACAAGAAACCCGGTGGCGGTCAGATTCACTGCCCGCTCTTGGAACGTTGCATAGGGCAGCAGGTCACCGGCGATCTGCTCGCGGACAAAGCGATCGAAGGATTTGTCCTCGTTCAGCGAGTCGATGACGTAATCGCGATATCTCCAGGAGTACTCCGCGAAGACAGTGTTCGATGTTCCGATCTCGTCGGCGTAACTGACCAGATCCAGCCAATGGCGGGCCCAGTGTTCGCCGAAGGCGCGGGATGCGATCAACCGCTCGACGACGGTCTCGTAGGCACTGGGCGAATCGTCGTTGACGAACTGACGAATCTCTTCGACCGAAGGTGGAAGACCGGTCAGATCGAAGCTCGCGCGGCGCAGCCAAGTAAAGCGATCTGCGTCCTGCACCGGACTCAAACCCTCGCGCTCGAGTCGGCTGAGAATAAAGAAGTCCGTGTCCGACAGCGGCCAGGCCCGATTGTTCACAGCGGGCCGCGGGTGCGATCGCACGGGTTGAAATGACCAGTGGTCTCGGCCGTCGACCGGCTGGGGTGTGGGGGCAGGTGCGACCGTGCCGTCCCGCGGATCGGGCGCTCCTATCTCGACCCACCTGACCAGATCTGCAACTGCGCGGTCGGGCAATTTCCCTGTGGGCGGCATTTCCAACGACTCGTACCGGACAGCTTCAATGAGCAGGCTTTCGTCCGGCTTGCCCGGCACGATCGCCGGCCCGCTCTCGCCTCCGCGGAGCACCGTCTGGCGCAGATCCAGGCGCAACCCGCTCTGGGGCGTGTCCGAGTGCTCAGAGTGGCATTCGTAGCAATGCTCGACCAGCAGCGGCCGGATGCGATTCTCGAAAAACGCTGTCTGCTCGTCGGTCAGCCGATCATCTGCTGAGGAGATTGAACCCAGAAGGGATGTGCAGGCGAATAACAGCCATCGGCAAATGTTCTTGGTCCCCATCATGTTGAGTTACCTCGATGGAGGCGGGTCGATCAATACATATAGATTATATATGACTGACAGCCGTGTCGCAATTGCTGGCTAAATTGTCCTCCTGAGGGGAACGGCATCGATAACGTGAATCTGGGTGCTGCGGGGGAAAAGAGATTACCTGTCTGCAACGTACTCGGTTATTGTGTGGTCGGCATGGGCCAGTGGGGCCTTCAGTTTCCATGCACCGGCCCCATGCCGATGTGCGTCGGTGATGATTAGCAGGCCGCGGGCATGAAGTGTCGTCTTGACTCGATGGCATTGCAGCTTCTTCGTCTGCCTCGGTCCTTGTAGACGATCTTCCCGGTTTCCGTTACCTTGACCAGTTGGGAGAGGCTCAAGGAGCAGGAAGGAGCAACGGGTCATGGACTGGACCAGACGCTCGATACCCTGCTGCTCGTTGGCAGGCAACAACACCGACTGATCCACGCCCATGCGAAATCTCCTCTGTTACCAAACAAGAACCTGATGCCATCTGTACGCGCCGGGGGCCATTATGTAACCTCGCACGGGCAACGACATACAAACCTGGTCGTAGAGGATTCTTCGGATGTCTGATGACAAACTCCGCCTGCTCGTTCTGGGAGCCCATCCTGATGATGCGGAAGTCCACGCCGGCGGCCTGATGGCAATGTATCGTCAACTTGGCCATGCGGTAAAAATCGTGTCGGTAACGAACGGCGCAGCTGGACACCACCAGCGGACCCCAGACGAATTAACCGAAATTCGTCGCGGCGAAGCGGCTGCGGTCGCTCGACTAATTGGCGCTGAATACGAAATCTGGGAGTATCCAGACGGTGAACTCCAGTCGACTTTGGAACTCCGCCGCCGAATTATCCGCGAGATCCGTGGCGTCGCACCCGATCTGGTGCTGACTCACCGTACGAACGACTATCACCCGGATCACCGTGCGGTCGGCCAGGCGGTGCAGGATGCGTCGTTTACGGTCACTGTCCCGCTGATCGTGCCGGACACGACCGCGTTGCGCAAGGATCCTCTGATCGCCTACATGACCGATTCTTTCACGAAACCTAATCCGCTGACCGCCGATGTCGTGATCGACATTGAAGACCAGTTCGAGACAATCGTTGACATGGTGCACTGCCACCGTTCGCAAGTTTATGAGTGGTTGCCATACCTTGACGGAACGAGTGACCAGGTGCCCCAGTCGGAGGCGAGTCAGAGGGAGTTCCTGGCTCAATGGCTTGCCACGCGGTTCACGTCCACCGCTGACCGGTTTCGCCAGGAGTTGATCGGGACTTACGGCCAGCAGCACGGAAGCAAGGTCCGCTTTGCAGAGGCCTACGAGATCAGCGAGTACGCCACCAAGCTCGACGAGTCGAATCGCGACCGGCTGTTTCCCGGCTCGCCGTGAACTTGCTTGCCCCTTTTTCTTACCCTGTTGGTTTGCAACGAACGTCGGGCAAGAGTCTAACCCCGCATTTCCCATTTGACTCCGGACGTTTTGGCGTGAGCTTTGCGCCAAGCCCTTGATTAGCGGTGTTTGGGACGGTCACCATGCCACACTGACAGGGAACCCAGTGGGTGACGCGAAAAAGGACGATTTGCGAGTCGGATTTGATAGTCGGTTGAAGCTGAGCTTCTGCGGCAGCAAGGTCACCAGTGATGCCGGGCTGTTGGCCTACCGCGAACTCGACGAAGCACTGGGGCTCACCGAAATTGGCGCAGATGTTTTGACAGATTCACGCCTGGGAACCAACAAGCAACCCCACGGCGCTGATGGATCTTTCCGGCGCGTGGATCGACAAGGTCCACCGGTGCAAGCCGCTGCAGCAACTGATCCTCGACCTGGACAGTTCAGTCAGTGAAACCTACGGAAAGCAAGAGGAAAGCTCCGCGCACAATAGACGCACAGACCGGCCAAAGAGCCTGAAAACCTCGTGTTGGGGAGGTAGAAACCCGGGAATTGGGGCTGACAGTAAAATAACGGGGAAAAATTCCGATGCGCCAGACACGGAGGGGGGCGCGCGCCGTTACAATAGGCAGCACTCCGACGTCTGGAGCGGTTCAAGGCAATTTCAAATGGGAAATTCCGGACTAGTCAACCGAAAACATTTACTCTTGGATTTTCCAGCCATGTCTCCACAAATCCTTCTTTCGATAACTTTTGTACTCTCCATAAGCGTTACCAACCTCACCGCCGACCAGCTGAAATACGTTGTTCAGTCAAAAACCGATTGGGAGCAAGCAACCGCCACGGCCAACGGAGTGAAAATCCAAGACGGTCAACTGCAGCTGGATGAGAGTCTGCACGGGACCTGGACCAGCAAATGGCATGACTGGAAGAAACCGATCATGGCGGCCATGATTTCGGTCGATGCACAAATTGAACTGTTCGACAACAAGACAATTGAAATCCTTGTCGATGGGTCTACCATACCTTTTGTAGATGCTGACGGTGTCCAGCACGATTGGTACGGTCGCTGTATGATCGCCATTCTCGACGAAAAACGATGGGTTATGGCACTTCGTTCGGGAGTCAATCATATCAGCTGGAACGATCGCGATGCAATCCATATCATCACGTCGAGCGATGAGGGAAGAACTTGGAGTCGGTTGAATCATTGGTTCGACGGGTCGCCTATCGAAGGTATGCCTTACGAAGATGGACACTGCCACAGTGAACCAGGCCTCTACCGCGTGCCGAATGGTGATTTGATCTTGCAGTTCTGGCGCACGCATTACGCTTCCGGCACGCGGCAACTGCGTTCGAGCGACGACGGCAGGACCTGGCAGCCGGACATCGACCGCATCCACGTCGCCGGTATCCCGGATGCGGACGACGATCGTGCCATCGGCACCGAAGACTGGTTCATCGATCCGGAGAACCCGGATCATGTCTACATGGCGTTCCAGTTTTACGAATACAAATCGCATTGCGGAACGCTGTTGGCGCGCACACGTGACAACGGCCGGAGCTACGAATTTTTGAGCTGGATTGGCCGACTCGCGCGCAACGATGATCCTAAAAGCGGATGCAACTTCGAGCCGGCGATCGAATACCTCGGCAATCGCACCATCGTCGCTATCATGCGTTCTGCAAACGTAGACGGCTACACGTATCAATCGATCAGTACCGACATGGGACGCTCGTTTTCCCAGCCCGTCGACATCTCGGACAAGGTCGACGCCGGCATCAAAAAGGGGGCCTGGCAGCGCGTGCGGTTATACAAGGACAGCAACCCGATTTTCCAAAACGGCAATTCACTCGCAGAGTACGCCACCGGCAAAGGCCGGCTGTGGGGCTTTGGTATCCATAGCAATGGAGGTGGATACACCCGCAAACCCGTCGTCTACTGGTCCGATGACCATGGTACTTCGTGGAATGGGCCCGAATCGTTGCATGGTGAAATGTTTCCCGGCACAGACACCGGGTATGGTGATATCAAGCGACGCATGGACGGCACCTTCGTCGCCGCCACTTACTTTGCGACCACAGATTCGAGTGTTGCCGACGTGGAACAGTACACATTCGGTGGCGAAAGAGCACAGGGAATGATCGAAGTAGATCGTAACGGTGATCAACTCCCAGATGAAAAATCGCAATGGTTTGACATTCACGGAGGACCCAATGAAAATTCGTTAGCCTCTTTAAATGGTCGGTATTGGCGGTTGAAGATGCAGCTAAATGCCACGGCGACTTCCGGTACACCGCAGATCGATCGGTTCGAGATAAAAGTGGTCCAACCGTAGTTGAGGATCGCCGGGACGGCACCGTCACCCAACCAATCGACAACATGACGAATTATATCGGAGTACGTCTGTGCTCTTTACATATCTTGGTTCCACTGGAATTCGCATCTCACGCATTGCCTGTTAAGCAATTTGTTCTTGAAAGATTGCTAGGGAAACACCGATTCTCAGGTGAGCAACAGAACCTTTTTGAAATTTCACTTAGAATGGCTTCTTCACTGGTCAACGTATTTGAGGGAAAGGCATTTATGATGGGGACGATGTTTTAGATATTACTGGGGATTGCCAGAGAATCACCAGTCCAGCGATGTACGGTGGAAACGTACTAACGATAGTCGACATCAAGCTCGAGTTTCTCGATCGTCATCGGCGCGCGCATCTCGTGCGATCGGCCGCTCACACGCACGCCGACCACGTTCGTGCCCAGGGCGAAGACTTGGGGATCAAGGTCGCGATAGATGAACCAGCCCGCCTTGATGGCAGGCTCGTCGAGTAGCAGGTTATTGATCCGCACCTCGAGACGCTTCTCGATACCCTTCCGCGGCGGGCCGTTGTAAAGGTGGTTGACGTTCTTGAACAGCGAGATGAGCGCCCGCTCGATTCGATCTTCATCGGGTGGGGCGGGTTTCGTCGAGGAATTGAGAATCTCGATGGGTTCTCCCGCGGCAGCGTCGTGGAGAATCATGCGCAGCGTGACGCCCTTGATGTGGGCGGCCTCGGCGACCAGGTCATCACCCACGACCAGCTTGACGTGCACGTCGGCGGTGCTGCTGTTTTCCAGACGGGCCGGAAGCTGTGCAAACATGTTTGTGTTCTGGAAGAAGCGAGGAGTGTTCCACCCGGCTGTCCCCGGCGCTCCGCTCCCGCCGCCGCCACGACGCTGGACCACGAAGGTCTTGTCTTTTCGTCGAAGGGCCGCCACCTCACCGATCTCGCGGTACAACGTCCGGTGTACCGGGGCCATCCTGGAATCATGCTGCAAGGCGCCGACGCGATCGGCGTCCTCGGGCATCGCATAGGTCCAGTTGAAGCAGTGGATCCCGTCCACACCCTGTTGCCACCAATTCGCAAAGACACCGCGCAGCACCTCGATGGGTGGCCAGTCGTATCCGTCGGACGTGTGATGTTCGTCCGAACCGGCGAGAATCTTGATGTGCGTTCCCGAGGTGAACTGCCGGTAGGCCGCCACGTCGCCCTCGAAGGATCGGCAGCCCAGGACGATGATGTCCAGCAGCTGATCGCGGGCCCAGGTTTCGATGTCGATACCGTCGATTCGGCAACCCGCCACGCTTTCCGGGACGCGGGCGGCCAGGAGGATCGGGCGGCCCCGTTCTCTGGCCACTTCCAGGGTCATCAGGCGTACGGCGCGCATGAAGGCGGTCAGGTGATGCCGGTTCTTCCACTGTTGACCCGGCGGGAGCGTAATCGGAGTGCGGGCGAAATCGATATCGAGTCCATCCAGATCGTAGTTCTCGACCAACTCGCGGAGAACCAACACCTTGCGCTGGCGAACCTGGGGGATGGAAAAGTTCCAGTAGACCTTGTGCTCTGGCGACCATGGTGCCGCCAGCAACCACTCCGGGTGTTTCAACTTCATGGGAATGGGCCGCACCGTTCCCAGGTCATTGTCCGAGCCATTGACCCGAAACGAGCAGAACACCTCCAGGCCACGCTCGCGCGTTGCGTCGACGAAAACTCGCACGATGTCGATTCCGTCATCGACCCACTTGCGATAGCCGGGTTGGTCGTAGAGCGGCAAGAGTTTGCTCGGATAGGGTGCCTGGTGCCCTTCACCCCAGCTCCACCAGATGCTGTCGATGTGGCTGCCCGCGTCGTCGGCGAAGGTCAAGCTCAGCTTGACCAGGTCAGCGGGGGCAATGTTGGCAAACTTGCGATCGCCATGGATCGTATCGAAGTTGACCACCACTCGCCGTCGCCGATTAACCGCTTCCAGATGTTCTGGCGAGAGTTCAATCGAGTCTGCAGCACAATTTGCATTTCCCCACGCCGTCAGAGTGAGGAGGGAGACAACAACGAAGGCCGTCGCAGTTGACAGGCGCAGTGTCGTTTGTGATTCTTCGTTCATCGAATAGGCTCTTCCTGGAGGCGACGAGAACGGGTATCCATTAACCACTATTGTAGTCGCTGTTGATACTGATTTCCATCATTGCGGAGTGTCGTGTGATGACGGGGAGCGGCGCGGTGACCATCATGTCCGAGGGTAACAGATCAGATTCAAGTTGCTGTGATCGGCGCGCGACGAACAGGGCACAACCACATTCGCGCGGTTGAGGAACGGCGGGACATCCGCATAGCCATGCTGTGCGACGTCGATGACCAGCAGCGGCTTCGCGCCCGGGGCAGGGTCAAGATGAGCAACGCCTGGAATTACCAGCGTCATACCCGTCCGCGTCGGTCGAGTCGTGGAGTTCGACCCCGGAGGAGAGGGGTTTTGCAGAAACGAGAAGGCGAATCGGTTGCTGACCAGGGAATACCGGCTACCATGGAGCATGTCACCGAATACTTGTATTCCCCGGCATAACCAGGAGATGGAAATGTTCAAGCACACGTGTTGTTTTGTCAGCTTGTTGGTCATCGTGTCGGGCCAGGTCGCGCACGTCGGATACACCCAGGAGCGGTCTCAAGGCCAAAACAACACTGTCGGTTCCTCGGGCGCAACGTTTACTTCCCACACTATCACGACGGCGGCGGATAGAGTCGAAGAGGTCTTCGTGGCGGATGTGGACGGCGACGGAGATATCGACGTACTCTCTGCATCTGTCGATGACAACAAAATTGCCTGGTATGAAAACGACGGATCCGAGAACTTCACGGCTCACACGATCTCAACCCAATTCGAATTCGTCCGGACAGTGGTTTCCGGCGACGTGGACGGCGATGGAGACATCGATGTCGTTTCCGGGTCGGGTCGTGATGGGACGATCGCCTGGCACGAGAACGACGGTTCTCAGAGGTTTACCTCTCACGTCATTACCAATACGGTGAATCACCCCACGACGGTTGGTGTCATCGATCTGGATGAAGACGGCGACCTGGACATCTTGTCCGCCTCGCAGAGTGACAATACCGTGGCCTGGTACGAGAACGACGGCGCGCAGGACTTCACCTTTCACCCCATTACGACCCAGGCTATCGGCGCGCATGCGATCGCAGCCATTGATGTCGACGAGGACGGCGACCTGGACGTTGTATCCTCGTCCTGCGAGGACGACACGGTACGCTGGTACGAGAACGACGGCGCCGAGAGCTTCCAGATGCATACGATCGTCACCGGCATCATGTACACGACGTCCGTCTTCGCCATCGACATCGATGGGGACGGGGATATCGATGTCCTGGCCGACTCTGCCGAGGACGATGCGATCTACTGGTTCGAGAACGATGGTTCTCAGAATTTCACCAGTCGCACGATTTCGACCAACGCCGATCGCGCCTATTGTGTGACTGCCGCCGATCTGGACGGCGATGGAGACGTCGACGTGATGTCGGCCTCCGCGTATGACAACAAGATTGCCTGGTACGAAAACGACGGCTCGGAGAGATTCACCGCCCACGTGATCTCCATGGACGCGAATTATGCCGCGTGCGTCATCGCCGCCGACCTGGATGACGACGGCGATCTGGACGTTCTTTCGGCGTCGGCCCAGGATGACAAGGTCGCCTGGTACGAGAACATGAGCTCGACGTCGCAGCCATAGACCGGGGTACTTATCTTTTTTATTGACTGGCGGGCAATGACTATTGATGGGCGCCAATAACAGCATCAGAGACGTTCAAGCAGGCACTGTCATATCGGCAAGCATCTCGTCGGTGATGTTCTTTCCCAACACGAATTGCTTCCGGTCGGAGTACCAGAAGGTTCGTTGACCCTGATGTTCGGTAAGGCTGGCGTACATAGCGAGCCACCACAATCGAGTCACCCCGACCTTGACCTTTTGTGTGTCAAACAGAAACTTAGGTTGACTGAACCAGATCGGTTGCTTTGCCTCTGGCCGAAATTCGCCAACGGTCATATAGATGGGTCGCCGCGCGTCCATGTCCCAGGGTCCGGTGGCTCCATCACGATATCCCCGGTGGTTGTGATAGAACAATAAATAACGGCCGTCCACCAACCGGTACAAAGGTTCCGGTGATTTGGGGTGTTCGATTTTCGCACCGTTGTCGTGATATCGCAGTGGCTGTGTCGGTTGCCAGCTATGCCCATGATCTGCCGAGACGGTATACCAAATGTACCCCGTCACTGTTCTCATCGTCATGAACAGTCGGCCGTCTGGCAACAGAGCGATTCCTGGTTCCTGAGCCAGGCTGTATCCGCGTGATGCTTCGGGTTCGATTTCTGGCGAAACGCGGATGGTGCCCTCTTCGTCCGGGAGCCAGGTGATTTTCAAGTCCTTGGGATGGGGACCGTCGTCGACATTGTCGAAACGCATCAGCTCGCATTGCGAGTCTGAGTGATTCCGATTTCCTCCAATCGGTCTCGGGTACGCCATGGGACTGCTCCAACGAGTGAAGCCGACAATCATACGGTTCTTCCCATCTCTCAGGGGCTGTTGCCAGACGATCCCTGTCGGCGACACTTTGGGGTCAGGATGGTCGAAACGAGTGCGGCGCCAGGGGATATCTACACCACTGGCGATCCATGTATGGCCGTCGTCGTCAGAATATTTCACACGCAATGGACCGTTGAACAGCCCTTGATCGCCGTAGCTCAAATTCTGGTTGTACAGGCAATACATGCGGCCCGAACGACTGATCAGGGGGAAGCCAAGAGCCGGCGTTATATTCTTGTGTTTTGGCTCGTCGATAACTTGGATTGGTGACCACGTCTTGCCTCCGTCCTGGCTGCGAGAATAGACGACCCGCATGTCGGGTGCACTCTCGTACGCTGCTTGTGTCCAGATGCACATCAAATCACCGCCGGGTGTGTAAAAGACATGAATGTGGTCGGCATACTCGTCGCGCTCCCCCGGTGTTTTGGGGAGGTAGATGACGTAGTCCGGATTGGTGCGCAACCAGTCGTCCGTGTAACACTCCGGTGCACGTTGCAGGAGATCTTTCCGACGAACTGTTTCCGCCGACGATTCAGCAGCCTTTGTTTGGGCGAAGATCCTGGATGCCAGTTGCGAGGTAAGAATCGTAGCGGTCGAGCCGCTCAGAAAACGCCGACGATTGACTTCGTTTTGAGTCACGTGTGTTCCTTTCTTGACGTTATTCAGTGATGCCCATGGAATCGCACCTGCTTTATTTAATTCTTGTTAAGCGTTCGTCCGCTATTTTAGGCGATGTATTTGACGTATGCAACTTATTTTGAAAGACCGGATGAGTGCTTTGTGCTATGAAGTAGACGAACGTGTACCTGGCGATTCAGCAATCATGGAATTCATGCCGCCCTACTCCGAGTGGTCGGAACGGAAGGTCGTCCAGCACTTATCAGGACATGCTGTTTACATGTTTGACGGTGTCACCTGTCTTTTTTTTGCGCATACGAAACGGTGCGAGGAGGGGCACGATCGTTTACCTCTATGGCCGACAAATATTTACGCTTGTCGAGCGCCACTTCGTGGCAAGTATCTTTGGAAAGATTTGCCACACGCAAAAGAAAAATCTCAGTTTGGAAGCCCGCTCGATTTAGCGAGGGAGTTCAACGAAATAGAGGTCGTGATTGCCACTCCGCTCGGAAACCATTAACAGCTGCTTCCCATTAGGGTGCCATGTCGCGTAATCGTCCCGTTCGGGATGATCGGTGATTCGTTGCAGGTCAGACCCATCGAAATTCATGACGTAGATCTCGTAGTTTTTGTCGCGATTGCTCGTGAAACAGATGCGTTGACCGTCCGGCGAGAACTTGGGTCGCATGTCCATGGTCGGGTTGTTCGTCAGGCGGCGCACCCCCGTGCCGTCGGACTGCATTGTGTAGATTTCATAATTCCCGTCCCGTGTCGAGCCAAAGGCGATCAAGCTGCCGTCAGGTGAAAAGCATGGCCAATTGTTGATACCGCTGCTGTTGGTCAACTGTTGGCGGTTGTCACCTTTCAGTCCCACCGAAAAAAGCTGTTGGTGCACCTCTTCCGGGTAGGAGAAGAGCAAACGAGAGTTGTTTGGTGCAAAGGCCAGGCTCCGATAGAAACCCAACCCTTCTCCTGGCGGCACAGTACCGATTTGGTTTTGATTGGCATCGAGAATCTCGATGGATCCGGTTAGCGTGCCTTGGCATTTTATATAAGCGTAGTAGGCACCATCTGGAGAAATCGCCACATCTAACTCGTGATTCGATTCGTTCTCGTGTAGAGGTCGCACCGAAAGATCATCTAACTTCAGGCTGATGATCTGAAACAAGGTTGGCTTGACAAACTGGACGAAGGCCACCTCGTTGTCGTCGCGAAAAAAAGTAGGCGTAAATTTTATCGTTCCATCGTCCGTCAGCTGTTGCGTTTGGGCAACGGTGCCACATGGAAAGCCCCCCCAGAGGAGGCAAAACGCGATCGGGATGAGAACCCGGCGACTACAGTAACTCATCGATCACCGTTCCACCTTTGAGCACGTTTAGATTGGCTCGAGCCTGGGCATCTATTCCGGCCAACTCAGCGATCGTCGTGCCGACCATGAGCGGCGTGATGGGATCGCTTAGCGGGTCTTGCCCCAAGCGATCACTCGCGCCAATAACCCGGCCGGGTTCGATTCCTGCCCCAGCCCAAATCGAGAAATAACAACGTGGCCAATGATCACGTGAGGCACGATTGTTGATCTTGGGTGTCCTGCCAAATTCACCCATGGCGATCACCAAGGTATCCTCTGTCAAACCACGTTCGTGCAGATCATCCAGCAAAGCCGAAAAGGCGCGGTCGAAAATCGGGCAGTGTTGATCCTGGAGCAATTCGAAATTCAAAATGTGTGTATCCCACCCCAACTCGTACCCTGCCGTGATGGCTTCGGGGTGGCGACTGTAATTTAATTGAATGTAGGGAACGCCCGCTTCGACCAGTCTGCGTGTCAATAAAGCGCTCTGACCAAACGTGGTACGCCCGTAACGCTCACGGGTCGCACGAGATTCACTGGTTAAATCAAATGCCTGCCGTGCTTCAGAACTTGTTAACAGCCGGTAGGCCGCTTCATAGGTTTTGTTCCAGGCGGCAACGCCCGCGGTATCCCATCCCCGCAGATCGGTTTCCAGCCGGTTGAGTAACGTTCTGCGATCATCGAGACGAGCCGGCGAAAGACCCTCGAGCAGACGTAAGCTCGGCAAATTAACTTGACCACGATCCGAACAGCTCACAAGAAACGGATCGTTCGCCAGAGGGAGCGTTCCTGCGCCGTAGCCTTCGATAATTCGTGAACTATCGGCGAGCATCCCGCTGGTCAGTGACACAAAGGGGGGTAATTGTCCGCCGTGGCCTCGGTGAGCCGCAATAATCGACCCGAAGTTCGGTTTGACCGGCAACGGACGTTCCTCGAAACCGGTCAACGCCACCGTCCCGCCATCGGGATGTCCAGCAGCCGTTTGCTGATTGCTACGTATCAGCGTAAAGAGGTGGCTACGCTGAGCCAGTAGCGGGATCAACTCAGAATACCTGACACCTGGCGTCCGTGTTCCGATCGTTCCCAACGGCCCTCGATACTCCGCCGGAGCGTCTGGCTTCGGATCAAAGGTGTCGAGGTGGCTTGGCCCGCCCCACAAAAAAACAAAGACGACCGATTTGGCCCGGATCGGTTTCGCTGCTTGGGCTGGCGACGTGCTCAGCCCCAACCCCAACGCGGCCGGCAACGATGGTGCCAGTCGCAGGAATGAACGGCGAGAGAGCCCGTCACACGTTCTCGCACGAAATGTTCCTAAGTCGATCACCGATTCACTTTCTAGGATGGAGAGACGGTGTCACCTTCCTAAAAAAAGCACTTCGTGACGGGAGCCCAGATAGATGGGTGGTCTATTGAGTAAGTTTATTATAACCCGTCCGACGGCATCCCGTCCACAACGGGCAGGATGCTAGCCCAGAAGGTTTGGCAGCGCCGCGGCGGACAAGCAGGTCGCTCAATCGCTCCAATACGTCCTCGCTCTTAAGCCTCCTCGCCACGTCGATCGCCAGGCACTCACGTGTGTGCTCGTCGATCAGGGGCAGCATACGGAAAGCACGGCCGTCGCTCGTTCGATCGGCGACGAAGTCATAGCTCCAGACGTGATCCTTGTGGGCTGGGCGGAGCCGTACGCATGAGCCATCGTTTACCCACAAACGTATTCGTTTCGGTTGTTTCTGAGGCACTTTTAGTCCTTCCTGACGCCATAATCGCTCAATGCGCTTGTGGTTGACTCGCCAGCCCTCTTCGGGCAACAGCGCCGTCACCTTACGGTAGCCATAACGGCCGTAGCTGCTGGCCAGCTGCACCATCCGACGCACCAAACGCGGCTCGTCGCTGGAAATATGATGCACACGACGCTGTGTGCTGCGAGATTGCCCCAGAACCTTGCAAGCCCGACGCTCCGATATACGGTCACGACCGAGAGCATCCCGGACATGCTCGACCGCTTCGCGTCGTATCGTCGGGCTCAGAAGTTTCCCGACGCAGCTTCCTTCAGGATCGCCTTGTCCAGCTCGGCTTCGGCCAGCAGCTTCTTGAGCTTGGCATTCTCCTTCTCCAGCCGCTTCATTCGCTTCGCCTGGTCCATGCAGAAACCGCCGTATTCCTTCCGCCCACGAATCAGTGTCTGTTTCGTGACACCAATCTGCTTCGCAGCTAACTCTTGCGTACTCCCCTGAGAGATCAACACCTCCGCTTCGCGGAGCTTCGGGATCACCTCTTCGGGACCGTGTTTCTTACCTCGTGGCATCGCTTGCCCTCCTTAAAATGCGTCCTGACACCATGACTATCTATCATGGCCAGGATTCGTTTAAGGGGGCTGGGTCATTCACATTAAGCCACCACTTTACGACAACGATCCTTGGGATTACTATCGAGCCGTGAACCGCCCTCCATTCATTCTCGTAGCAACACTTCTGACACCCCTTTTATTTTCCCAGACCTCCCACGGCCAGGAAAAGAAGAAAGAAGCAAACGCCCCAATCATGGAGCCAAATGTCGCCGTGCCGATGCGCGAC
>Ga0315336_1003293_pt1 | contig 21887 bp, 17 predicted proteins | sample ASW5metaG_FD_204512 | JGI IMG/M metagenome (GOLD analysis project Ga0315336, IMG submission 204512) | Ammonia-oxidizing marine archaeal communities from Monterey Bay, California, United States - ASW #5 | ecosystem: Environmental > Aquatic > Marine > Intertidal zone | place: USA: California... | reverse complement strand
ACTTACGTGGGTGGAGGGTGGATAGGGGAACTTTGACCGTTTGCTGCTTCTGCATGAAGCTGATCAAGACAATGGCACGCTCTTCGCCGTCGTAAGCCTGGAAGATGGCGCTGATACCCTTAAAGGGCCCGTCTTCCAGATCCACGGCCTGACCGGGTTTGATGCCACCCTGCTCTGCAACGGTGTGCAGACTGTATTTAACGTGCTGTATGACATCGTCCGAAATGGCGGCTGGTTTATTGGCAAAGCTGACGACCCGCAGGATGCCTCTCGTGGAGCGTAGCTTGGCCCACATGGGATCCGTTTGCTCCAGGTTCACAAACAGATAGCCGGGGAACAATGGCTCCAGCTTTTTGGTGCGCTTGCCAGCCTTGATTTTTTCCACCGTGATTTTCGGGTAGAAGCAGGCGATGTCCTGATTCTGCAGATGAGTCAGGGCGCGATCACCCTGGCTGGGTTTGTGCTGCAATGCGTACCAGGTCATTTGTACCAGTTACCAGCGGCAATGAAATTGGGATTGAGCACATCCTCCTTTCCGTACTGCAAAGGCCGGCCTTCCAGCGTTTCGACCTTGCCCCCGGCAGCCGAGAGCACGGCGTGGGCGGCACCTGTATCCCACTCGCAGGTTGGTCCCAACCTCGGGTAAATGTCCGCATGGCCTTCGGCAATCTTGCAGAACTTGAGGGAACTGCCAGCCTGCACCAGCTCATGAGCGCCAAGGTTTTCGATGAAAGCTTTGGTTTCGTCGTTCAAGTGATTCTTGCTGGCAACAACGCGCTTGGCCTCACCGGGCTCAACCACACTGATCCGCCGGGTGCGGCCTGTACGGTCCCGCTTGTAGGCGCCCTCGCCTTTCAAGCCCCAGTAGGCTTCTTTTAACGCAGGCGCTGTGACGACCCCGAGAATGGGTTCGCCGTTTTCGATCAAAGCGATGTTAACGGTGAATTCACCGGTGCGCTGAGTAAAGTCCTTGGTGCCATCAATCGGGTCAATCAGCCAGAAGCGCCGCCACTGTTTGCGCTCGCTCCAGGGGATCTCTGCACCCTCTTCTGAAAGCACGGGGATATCGTGGCTGAGGTTTCGCAGGCCTGCCACAATCACCCGATGGCTGGCGACGTCTGCCGCAGTAATCGGCGACTCGTCCGCCTTAAAATCGACCTTGAAGTCCGTCATGTAGATGCTGAGCACCTTTTCGCTGGCGGCGTCTGCGATTTTCAGGACATCGGGGAGGATGGAGCTGTAGTGCATGAGGGTCGGCTTCCTGCGTCAGGTCAATTACGTTTGCGCTATTATGGGCGATAGTGACGCAACACATCAAAACTAATGCGGAGGCACCTTTCATTGAAGGTTCGAGGGAAATACTGGGGTGGAGGGGTATTAGCTGACAATAACTCTCTCGATCTGCATAAAGTCTATACGTCACCCACGCCCACGGAGAAGCAGTTGCGAGCAACGTCAATAGAAAGCAAATCTGTAAGACTTCTTGGTTGGGGCACCGAAGTCAGGTGCTAGTTTGAAGCGGCCAAGACTTAAATGACTGCACAGCCTGACGGACTATAGCGGTCACTCCATCCAGGGGCGCCACTTGTGTCGACAATACAGCTCCAACTCCCCGTAACGGAGCGCTCCAGCCTTAAGACGACACCTGTCAGACTCCCGTGCGCATTGCCCCCCATGGTCACCTCAATGTGACCAGAACCGTCAGGATTCAGCACAGCGATATCGATAGCGGCTGTACCCGTTGTTAACGGTGAGGGGGAATAACCAATATCAGAATTAACCAATGCTCCGCTCTGGGACAAGCGTTCCTCTACAGCAGTTTTGTAAGCCGACAACTCTCCAAGCGCTTGATTTACCTGAGACTGCATAACATATCCCTGGTAGCTTGGTATGGCAATTGCCGCAATAATGCCGACGATCGCCACAACAATCATGAGCTCAATCAAGGTAAATCCGCTGTTTTTTCCAATCATATTACGTATTCCAGAAATCGAGACATACCTTCATTCAGCAAAACCCGGACCAACCTCACCAGGTATTGGGCGCGGGAAAAATCCATGTAGCCAGAAGCGCGGCAAAAGAGGAGCATTCTGGCTTTCAACATAAACCCTCAAGTCCTCCGTCATCGCTTCGTGATAGCGCCAAACCTCCTGTATCCACAAAATACCAAAAAATAATACGAAAGGTGCAAGCAGCATACTCGGGCGGACCCAACGTTTTACCTCCCCGCTAATAATCTTCGAGTCCGAATCAGTCGTGACCATTGGTAACGATAAAGCCCAAAAAATAGCCAGCACCAGCAAGGCTACAGACATTGTGGCGGGAACAAGAAAGACTGCAGAAACTCCAGCGTGAGCAAGACCCGCTACACATGAGGCAGTAAAAGCGACCACCAAAGAGGCTGCCCCCTGCATGCCCGACCCCATCAGTCTGCGCAGCGAAATAAGCCTTTTCACCTTCACGCAAATGAGAACAGCGACCAAACTTATCAACGCCCAGCCATACTCTGCCGCCCACATCAGATACATGTTGTGCGGATGCCCAAGAGTCCGCGCAGCCAAATAGTTACTGGTAAGAGTGGTGTGAGTGAGCCATGACTGCGCTCCCATTCCCCACGGGAAGTTCTGCAAACTCATTTCCCATGCTTCGACCCAAAGCGGCAGACGCCCGGAACCACCGGAATGCAGACCACGAATCATGGTTTTCTCGAAAACCAGCTCTGGAATAGCCCAGGAAAGCAGACACCACAGAAGCCCACCTAGCAAAACGAATCTCAATGAAGCGGCTAGCCAGGGAATTGCCATCCGGCCGAAAAGGACCATTACTATCAATGCGGCAAGAACCAGACTGACCATCGAGCCCCTCGACGTCGTGAGGAACATCACCCACCACCAGATACCTGCCGTGAAATAGACGCCCACTTGCCAAAGCGAGCGATTCTTGAGTGATCCATACAGCAGTGCCAACGGAAACAACGGCAGAAACCACGTAGCAAGGTGCCCCCAATAACGCATATTGACGAACCCCCAGGGAATGACGTCAACAAGATTCGAAAATTTGTCAGTAATGGCAAACGCGTAGGCTGTGAGAGTCATCGCCGCGTAGAAAAAACAACCAACCAGAATCACACCAACCAACGCGACGGCGGCTCTTTCTGTGCACCCCCTTTCACGAATCTTCCAACCCATAATGGGAAACGCCAGAAAGAATAAGCCGTACATTCCCGGCTCGACCCAGCGATACTCGCTGGCAACAAAAGGAACTGCCAAAAGGAGAAAGCCTGCAGCAACGACAAACGCGGGCCAGTTATCACCCCATAATCGTCGCGTTGAACTCCGAGCAGGTATGAACGAAACAGAAAACGTCACAAAGACAAGAAGAAATACCTGGAAAAAACGTTGGTCAGCAAAGTTGCCGAAGTAGACCGGAAGGAAATCGATGAACAGAGAAACGAGAATAACGCACAGAAAAACAGGAAACAGAAAGAGATGAAGAAAAAGACTGGAATGACCAAGCGTCAAAGGATCTTCATGAGTGCCGCCTGCCTTCTTCGCCACAAGACATCCTCAGAATCACTATTAATCAGAATAGTAAAACCCCACCGAGCGGCGGGGTTTTTGAACTTCTTAACCAGCCAACCTTCGAGAGGTCGGCCAGTTAAAGCTAGCTATTAAGAGTGTTCACAGCTAGCAGGAGCGTAAGAGTCCTTCCAACCCTGTGCAGCAGTACCGCCAGTCATGGAGCAAGAGTATGCACCGGCAAGGCTGCGACTAATAGTGATTACAACGCCACGAACAGAGCCGGAAGCGTCTTCACCCAGGCGCACAGACCAAGTCATGTTCGGCAGGTCGCCATTTTCCACATCAAGACCTGCTGCATCACCGTAGGCATCGTCAACCAGGTTAGAACCGGTCCAACCGATGTTGATTTGACGCGGATCTTGCTGCAAATCATCTGCAGTAGCAACAACTTCACCGCCGCTGTTAAAAATGCTTTCAGCGCTGGATTTCAGAGCATTGATCTCACCAACAACCCGTGAAACCTGTGAGCGGGCGGTGTAGTCCTGATACTGGGGGATAGCTACAGCTGCCAGGATACCGATGATCGCAACTACGATCATCAGTTCGATCAGTGTGAAACCTTTCTGGGCGTGATTCATTTGAATGTTCTTCATTAGTCGACCTCTGTATTTGTCGTTAATCCACTCGATACGGCCCGGGCCCGGCGGAGTCGCACCCCGTGACCGGTATCTAGAGCCTGAGCTTCGTTAAGCATTGCTCGTGCCAACTAAGCCGCACTAAGCACAAACCTATTGGTATCAGCAATTTATAAAACATTGTGAAATCTATCACCCAGACAAATGCGGTCTAGTCGATGCCCTCATGCGTCACTGGGTGACAATTATTGTCAGATGACGCACCCCTGTGCGTCGAGCTTTCAAGACATGGAGACCACTTCATTGAGCGCACACCTTTCCAAACCGTTGCCAGCCATCTAAACTCACTTCATCAGACCAACATCCGTTTCAGACACTTAGGCAGCGTTTTTTACACAATTTATGTCTACCAATAAAAGCAATGTAACGCTTACGGGCCTGGCGAGACGCTTCGTCGATGACGGGCTTATTGATGAATCCACTGCGAAAGATGCCTTTCTTCAAGCATCCCACAACCGCATTCCACTCATTACCTACCTGGTACAGAACAACCTGGCGAACAGCGGAGGGCTTGCCTTCTCGGCGGCGATGGAGTTTGGCGTTTCGGTTCTGGATCTCAACGCCTTTATGCCGGAGATGATGCCCGATAAGGTCGTGGACGAGAAACTGATACGCAAGCACAACGCCCTACCCCTCTATAAAAGAGGGAACCGGCTGTTTATTGCGGTCTCCGACCCAACCAACATTCAGGCACTGGACGAGATCAAATTCAATACCGGTTTGAGTACAGACGCCATCCTGGTGGACGACGCCAAGCTCCGGGAAGCCATCGACAAGTATCTTGAGTCCCACGATACGTCGATGGGTGATCTGGATGACGCCGACCTTGAAGGCGTTGAAACGGAAGGCGGCGACCAGGAAGACGATGCCGTTGCCGCGACGAGCGAAGTAGACGATGCCCCCATCGTGAAGTACGTGAACAAGATGCTTCTTGACGCCATTCGCGGGGGGGCCTCGGACGTTCACTTTGAACCCTATGAGAAAACCTATCGGGTTCGATACCGCACCGACGGCATTCTGAAAGAAATGTCGCGGCCCTCCATCAAGTTGGCCCCGAAGATTTCTGCCCGGGTAAAAATCATGGCGCAGCTGGATATCTCGGAGCGCCGGGTCCCCCAGGACGGCCGGATCAAGATGAAGCTGTCCAAGACCAAGGCCATCGACTTCCGGGTCAACACTCTCCCTACACTTTGGGGAGAAAAGATCGTTCTGCGGATTCTCGACCCAAGTCAGGCGAAGCTCGGCATCGATGTCTTGGGTTATGAGGAAGAACAGAAACAACTGTACCTGGACGCCCTTGAGCAGCCACAGGGAATGATACTGGTGACGGGGCCCACCGGCTCAGGCAAGACGGTTTCCCTTTATACCGGCCTGAACATACTGAACACACCAGAAAGGAACATCTCCACAGCCGAAGACCCTGCGGAAATCAACCTGGAAGGCATCAACCAGGTCAACGTCAATACCAGGGTGGGCCTCGGCTTTGCGGAGGCATTGAGAGCCTTCCTCCGCCAGGACCCGGACATCATCATGGTGGGTGAGATTCGCGACCTGGAAACGGCCAACATTGCTATCAAAGCGGCACAAACAGGGCACCTGGTGCTCTCGACCCTGCACACCAACAGTGCTGCGGAAACGCTCACGCGCATGATGAACATGGGCGTTCCCTCCTTCAACATCGCCACGTCGGTCAGCCTGATCATTGCCCAGCGACTGGGCCGTCGGCTTTGTAATTCATGTCGACAACCTGCCGACATCCCCAAAGACGTGCTTTTAGCGGAGGGGTTCACACAGGAACAAATTGATACAGGGTTCACGTTGTACCGTCCCAAGGGCTGTGATAAATGCAATGGTGGATATAAAGGCCGCGTCGGGATTTACGAGGTGGTCAAGATTACCGAGGAGCTGGCGAACATGATTATGGAAGAAGCGAGCTCGATTAAAATTGCAAAGCAGGCACAGGCCGAAGGCTTCCCGAACTTGCGGCAGTCTGCCCTTAAAAAAGTCATTGAGGGCGTGACCAGTCTTGAGGAAGCCAACCGCGTGACGAAGGATTAAGCATGGCAGAGAAAGCAGAGAAACTTCAGGCGTTCGTCTGGGAAGGCAAAGACCGCAAGGGCAACAAAACCAAGGGCGAGGTGTCTGGCACCAACCTGGCTCTGGTGAAGGCCCAGTTGCGTAAGCAGGGCATTATTCCAGACAAGGTGAAGAAGAAACCAAAACCCCTGTTTGGCGGCAGCAAAAAGATCACGCCTTTCGACATCGCCATGCTTACTCGCCAGCTCGCCACCATGATGAAGGCTGGTGTTCCGCTGGTTCAGAGTTTCGATATTGTGGCTGACGGCCTTGAGAACAGGGGCCTTCAAGAGCTGGTTACCAACATCCGCAACGATATTTCCTCGGGCACCAGTTTCGCCGGCGCCCTGCGGAAGTATCCCAGGCATTTTGACGACCTGTACTGCAACCTGGTGGATTCCGGCGAAAAGGCCGGTGCACTGGAAAGCATGCTGGACCGCATCGCCACATATCTTGAGAAAACTGAAATTCTTAAGAAAAAAGTAAAGAAAGCGATGACCTACCCTGCTGCTATTGTTGTGGTCGCTATCGTCGTAACGGCCATCCTGCTGGTAAAAGTGGTACCCCAGTTCGAAAGCCTGTTTAAGGGCTTTGGTGCAGACCTGCCAGTATTTACACAGATGGTGGTCCGGTTGTCGGAATGGCTTCAGACTTGGTGGTTTGTGGTTTTGCTCGGCATTGTCGGCACTATCTTTCTGTTCAAGGAAGCTGTAAGACGATCTCAGAAATTCTCGGATCTCGTCGATAAATATGTGCTGAAACTGCCTGTCGTGGGCGAAATCCTGGATAAGTCGGCCGTTGCCAAGTTTGGGCGCGTACTTTCCACGACCTTTGCGGCTGGTGTTCCGCTCGTTGATGCGCTCGACTCCGTTGCCGGCGCGACCGGCAACGCCGTTTATCGGGATGCTATCCAGCGAATAAAAAACGATGTTTCGAGCGGTACCCAATTACAGGCCACCATGCGCCAACAGGATGTGTTCCCGGTTATGGCCGTGCAATTGACTGCCATTGGTGAAGAATCCGGTAACCTGGATGAAATGCTGGAGAAAGTCGCCGTCCATTACGAAGCGGTGGTGGATGACATGGTCGACAACCTCACAGCCCTGCTGGAGCCGATCATCATGGCGGTACTGGGCGTACTCGTAGGCGGCTTGATCATCGCTATGTACCTGCCGATCTTCCAGATGGGTCAGGTGGTTGGCTGATCACGCCCTTCCTTTCACCAACCCCTCTCCCCACCCCTCTTCCGCAATGGGAGGGGGGGTTGATGGCACAGATTGAGAGTTTTGATGATTTCCGTTGATACGTTCCTGGCCACGCCCTGGCTTCTCTATACCGCAGTCATTTTCTTCTCCCTCTGCATCGGTAGCTTCCTGAATGTGGTGATCCTTCGCCTGCCGAAGATGATGCAGCAGGACTGGCGCTGCCAATGCGAAGAGTTCCTGGAGCTATCAGACGATCAACGCAAGAACGATGAGCCGATTACGCTCTCCAAACCTGCCTCCACCTGCCCTTCCTGCGGTCACGGGATTCGCGCCTGGGAAAACGTCCCGGTCATCAGCTACCTGGTTTTGGGCGGCAAATGCGCATCATGCAAAGCGGGCATTTCACCGCGATACCCAATCATTGAGGCAATTACCGCGCTGTTTTCGGTGGTGACCATTCTGGTCATGGGGCCGTCTGAGGCTGCACTATGGTCGCTGTTGCTGGTTTGGGTGCTGATCGCGCTGACGGTGATCGATTTCGACACCCAGTTGTTGCCAGACAGCATGACGCTGCCCCTCATGTGGCTGGGGCTAATCCTGAATTACTTCGGCGTGCTGACGGATTTCAGCAGTGCCTTCTGGGGCGCGGTGGCAGGCTATCTGTCGCTGTGGTCGGTGTACTGGCTGTTCAAGTTGGTAACCGGCAAGGAGGGCATGGGCCACGGCGATTTCAAGTTATTGGCGGCGCTGGGCGCCTGGCTGGGCTGGGAATTGCTGCCGGCGGTGATTTTGTTGTCGTCTTTGGTCGGTGCCGTTGTGGGGATTAGTTTGATGGTGTTCCGCAAGCACGGCCGCGAAGTGCCAATTCCGTTCGGGCCCTATTTGGCGGCGGCGGGTTTGCTCTGCCTTTGGTTTGGGGCAGAAATTCAGGCAGCCTGGTTTACCTATCTGGGGGTTTGAATGGCAGTCGTAGGCCTTACCGGCGGAATCGGTTCTGGCAAATCCACGGTTGCACGGCTGTTCGGAGCACTGGGTGTGCACTGGGTGGATGCGGATGATGTTGCCCGCGAAGTCGTCGAACCCGGCACACCTGCCCTTGAAAAGGTTGCGGAGCATTTTGGGCAGGAGATCCTGCTGCCGGGTGGCGGCCTGGACCGTGCGGCGCTGAGGCGAATCGTATTCGATGCGCCGGAGGAACGCGCTTGGCTCGAGGGGCTGTTGCACCCGGTGATCCGTGAGGAGCTGATGCGGCAACTGCGTCCGGATAACTATTCCCTACCCTATGTACTTCTGGTGTCGCCTTTGTTGTTGGAAACCGACCAGCATGAGCTGGCCGAGAAAGTCGTCGTGGTGGATGTGCCGGTCGATGTGCAGATCCAGAGAACCATGGCCAGGGATACCAACGACAGAGAGCAGGTTGAACGCATCATCGCCGCTCAGATGCCGCGAGAACAACGACTCCGGAAAGCCGATGACGTGGTGGACAACAACCTGGCTATAATGGATGTTGAGCGTCAGGTTGAACAGTTACACCAGACGTTCCTGGCAGCCTTTGGGCGCTAGTGTCTATGAGCCGACACCCCTCCCGCCCCGCCGTTGATGCCTTGACGCTGACCCCCATCGCTATTACCCGTTCCTGCTTCCGGGACAAGTTTGGTGTACCCCGACAACCAGGACTGACCCGCTTTGCCCACGCTGACCTGGTCATCCAATCGCCCTTCGATCGCGAGGATGCGTTCCGAGGGTTGGAGACGGCCAGTCACCTGTGGCTGACGTTCCAGTTCCATGAGGCGGTACGGGCGGAATGGCGGCCAGTGGTTCGGCCACCCCGGCTGGGAGGCAACAAAAAGATAGGTGTGTTTGCCAGCCGGTCACCTTTCCGGCCCAACAGCCTGGGATTGTCAGTCGTGCGAAATGAAGGACTGACGCGGGATGCAGACGGTCGCCTTATTTTGCGGATTGGGGACCACGATCTTATCGACGGCACCCCCATCCTGGACATCAAGCCCTATCTGCCATTTGCAGATTCAGTGCCGGAAGCCACCCTGGGTTGGGCGGAGTCCGCACCGACGGATCGTCTACCGGTAGTGTTCCTGGATGAGGCTGACCAACAGCTCGCAGCCTTGCCAGCGGATCAGTATCCGGATTTCCGAGACTTGATAGAAGATGTGGTGAGCTACGACCCTCGCCCGTCGTTCCGGCGTGGCCGGGATGAAGAACGGATATACGGAGCGCATTTGTACGATCTGAACGTGCGCTTCCGCTTTATCCATGATGAATCACAGGAACGTGTCGAAGTGCTAACGGTCTGTTAAACTGCAGATCGGTTGATTTTTCGACACAGGGAATGCGTGCCTTGCCTCCGATCCGGTTATTCAGACGAATAGGTGTACGGCCACTGGCTGCCAGGCTGCTGGTATATGTTCTGTTGTTCAGCCTGATCCTGTCGCTGGCTGCCACCGGCGTTCAGATGATTGGCGAGTTTGAGCGCAGAACCGAAGAGTTGCGCAGCACCCAGGAACGCGCTGCGGAACTGGTTGCCGGCAGTATGAGCAACAACCTCTGGTTGATGAACTATAGCGAGGTTGCCAACAGCCTGGATGACATGCGCGCCATTCCGGTTATCCAGCATGCCCGGGTGATCACAGCCGCTGGCGAGGAGTTCAACACGGGCACCTATCCGGATGGCCGGGTGATCAGCCAATCCTTCCCCCTGGTGTTCAATCGCGCGTCCTTCAATAACCCGGAAGCCATGGGCACCTTGACGGTGACGTCGTCTGTGGAAACCGTCTACAACGAGTTGATGGACCGGGCGCTGCTCACACTGCTGTTCCAGTCGATGATCGTGATGCTGGGCACTCTCGGGCTTCTGGTCATTGTTCGGCTCACCCTTTCCCGTCATCTGGAATCGATTGCCGACTACGCCGCCCGGCTTAACCTGGACGCATTGATTGAACCGCTGAGGCTCCGCCGCAAGCCCCCAAAGCGGGGTGACGAACTGAGTGAGCTGGAACAGGCGCTGAACACCATGCGCCTGCAGCTGCTGGAAGACACCCGCTCCCTGCGCCAGACCTCCATCCAATCCCAGGATGAACGAGATCAAGCCGTGCGGGCAAACCATGCCAAGAATCAGTTCCTGGCCAACGTCAGCCATGAGTTGCGCATTCCGCTACAATCGGTGCTGGGCTACGCTAATCTCCTGTCAGATACCCCCCTCGATCAGGACCAGCGGGAATATGTCCACACCCTGCTCAACGCTTCGGAGGGGTTGTCGGCCATTATCAATGACCTGCTGGACATCTCCAGTATGGAAGCCGGCAAGCTGGTACTGGATGACATTCCCTTTGACCTTCGCGACACCCTGAATGATCTGGTGCACATGCTGGGCGCACGGGCTCGGGAAAAGGGTCTGGCGCTGGAACTGCGAATTGACGAGAACCTGCCCTGGGCCCTGAAAGGGGATCCGGTACGGCTGAGGCAGATTCTGCTCAACATGACATCCAACGCCATCAAGTTTACCGACTCCGGGCACGTGCTGATCAGCATCGAGGTGCTGGGTCGGCGGGATAACAACGTACGACTTCGGGTGGCGGTTGAAGACACGGGCGTGGGGATCAACCCCGAGGACATACCGCTGGTGTACGAGCCCTACGTTCAGCTCGGTCAGCGTTTCCAGCGACAATTGCCGGGTGCAGGCCTGGGCCTGACCATTTGTCGCCAGCTGGTTCAGTTGATGGACGGCTCACTGGACCTTGAGAGTAAACCCGGCGAGGGCTCCACCTTCTGGATGGAGCTCAGCCTGCAGGTTGCGCCAGAGAGCGCCGCCCGCGGTCGACCGGATACCAGCATGATCCGCGGGCGGCACATTCTGGTGGTGGACTCTTATGAACTGTCCCGCAAGATTACCCTGGAAATGCTTTCACGCCACGAGTTGGATATCGAAGCGGTAAAATCCGCCGGCGAGGCACTGACCTCATTGCGGTTGGCCTCGGACAACCACAAGCCCTTTGATGCCTTGGTGCTGGACGGGTTTGTACCGGATATGGACAGTGACCTGTTGTGCCGACAGATCCGTAGCAACCCGGAATGGGGCCATACACGGCTATTGATTCTGTCGTCCAACCCCCAGCGGGGGGATGCAGAGCACTTCCGGCAGGCCGGCGCCGATGCCTTCCTGAGCAAGTCCCTGCGGGAATCGTGCCTGACCCCTATCCTGCACCAACTGTTTTCGGATTCCGTCCGTAACGAACGTCGCTTCCTGACCCGGTTTTCCCTGCAAGCCGTCAGTGACAATACCCGCCGCCAGGAATTACCCTGCGGCCGCATGAAAGTTCTGTTGGTGGAAGATAACCCGGTCAACCGCACCCTCACCCGCCGGCTGCTGGAAAAGTTGGGCTGTGATGTGATGACGGCGAATGACGGCGAAGCCGCCTCCAGTCTCTGGCAATGGCACCCCTTTGATTTGATTTTCATGGATTGTGTGATGCCCCGGGTGGATGGTTTCGAGGCCACTCGCCGCCTGCGCCAATGGGAGAAGGACCACAACCGTAATCGGGTACCTGTGGTGGCGCTGACTGCAAGCGCTATGGAAAAGGATGAAGAGCGCTGCCGCGAGGCAGGCATGGACTCGTTTGTTGCCAAGCCGGTCAATATTGAAATGTTGCGGGCGGTTCTGGAACAATACTGCCAATCCTCCGCATCCACCTGAATACCCGACACAAGGCCACCATGAACGTAGAATGTCCCACCTGTAAAAAGTCCGCGGAATGGAATGAGAATAACCCGTTTCGCCCTTTCTGCTCCGAACGCTGTAAACTGATTGATCTGGGCGCCTGGGCCAATGAGGAATATCGTGTTCCCGCAGAAAATGCATCCCCCGACGATCTGGATCAGGGCGGCGACACAACCACCCATTGATCGCCCGCATTAACCCGCCCTTAACCCGTTTTAAGTTGAGCCACTTGGGCCGGACCGTTAACATTCCGGCGGTTACATTCAAACATTAAGAAGGTCGAAGAATGAAAGCGTCCCGAATTCCCCTTATCGTTCTGTCACTTGCGGCAGCACCTGTATACGCCTCCGATGTGGACCTGAGCCTGACCAACGACTCGGTCAAGGGCCAGGTCAACTTCTTCGGCACCAATTCCGACATCCAGGTCGGCACCGGCTATACCTATCACGAAGGCAGCCGTCACATCGGCAACGTGGATTTCCACGCCCAGGGCCGCACGGCCATTGGCAACCTGCCCACCACAGCGGGCATTGGTGTTCGCGCCTTCGGATGGGATGATGATCGGCTGGACGGCGGCGCCGTGGCTCTCGGCGGCTTTGCCACCGTAAACGTACCCAACGCACCAGGTCTGTCGTTCACCGGCGGGCTTCACTACGCGCCCAGCATCCTTGCCTTTGGCGATTCCGATGACCTCACCAGCCTTGAGCTTCGCGGCAGCTACCGTGTTATCCGCAACGCCGAGTTATTTGCCGGTTACCGCTACCTGAATACCGACTTTGACGGTCGTGGTGACCTGAACCTGGATGAAGGCGTCATGGCCGGTATGAAGATCTTCTTCTGATCAGGTCCTGATCCCGCAGGATAACCCTGCCCGCCACTATCAGGGCGGGGTTACCACTCCCCATTTCGTGCCCTTCCTCACTCTTTGTGCCTTGCCAACTTGATAGACTTCTGGCTCACGCTCCGGGAACGTTTATCAGGCATGGACAACCCTATGTTTCAACTAGCTGCGCGGGCATTTACCGCTGCTTTCACCCTATCCACAATCACCTTGGTGGCCGGCTGCGACGGTAGCGGCGACGCGAACGACGACGTGGCGGGCCGGGGAAACAGCTTCCCGCCGGCCAAGAATGCCAACGACGACTTTACGTCCGGCTCTACCGGTGACTCCAGCAACGCCTCCGGCCTGGCCCGAAATGAAGTGCGGATTACCATGGAGGTTCCGGAAGCCGTTGCCCCGGGCGGAGAGTTGACCCGCCGCAACCTGCGTATCGTGGAGCCAGAGACCATCCGGGTTTACCAGACTGACCAAACCCTTCGCGAACTCGGCTCCGTAGACACCCGGTCCCGCCGGGAAGACAGCGGGCGAACTGTTATTCGCTTTGAAGATGGGCTACCAATAGGGCCGGACGTGGTGATCGAGGCCACCTATGGCAACAGCCGCATGCGGGCACTGGCAGCGGACGCGGACCGGGACGTGAAGGTGAATCCGTTCTCGGAATACCTAGTGGCCAATTCGCTGGACAGTTACAGCTCTGGTGAGTTCTCCCAGATCATGGACTGTGTGAACGATGCCAACAGCACCCTTTGTTTGAATAAGTATGTGTGGGCCACCCTCGCCGATCAGGTTCATGACTTTGAGATCAATATCCCCGGCAATCTTGATGTCGATGGGACGCTCGCTCTGCTAGAGGAACGGGGAGATTTCGCCCGATATGTGGACGCTATGGCCGATTATGCACTATTGGGAGAAAGCTCCTCTGGCAAGATAGAAGCCAGCGCCGCGAATTACCATTCGGTGTTCTGGGGCGTCGAATTGGGGCAAACGTTTCTCGAGTCCAGCATTGCCGGCTCCGGCCAATGGGGCGTGCGGATCGCCCGCGAGGAAACCACTACCGACCAGAACGGTGGTACCGGCTATGTTTACCCGGGCATGACGCTAACCTCCCTCGACGCCTTCAACATTCGGGCCACTTCCCTTGCCAGCGACATCCCCTATGACCGCCGGGCCCTGATTCACGCCGATGGCAATGAGTTCTTCGACCGCCCGGCCTGGGATCTGAACACCCATTCCTCATCCCCCGGCGCTGCCACCGTGGAGGACGAAATCCGCCTGTTGGCGGGCCGGGCTCTCTATCAGAGCATCACTGGCCGAGGCAGCTCAAAGATCATCGGCTGGACCCGAAACCCTTATTTCCTGAATGCCTACGTCGGCGGAGGCACCGAGCAGCCTGACCGCGTCCTCAGCGGTTATTTCAGTGCCGGTAAAGCCATTGAACTGCGCTCCGAAAGCGGCGAGCTGAAACGCGAACGCACGCTGGAAGATCATTACCTGTCGGTGTTTGAAATGAACCTGCTTCGGGAAGAGGGGTTCGAGCGGCAAACATTGGACGGCCGAGACTATAACGTTGTTTACCTTTCCACCCGCATGGGGGATGAGTCCGAGCCCTTCGTGGTGGAGGCCGGCGTTGGAGACTGGCAGATCAGTGGCCCATACGTCACCCAGACCATGGCAACCACCACCCTGCGCAGGGGCAACACAGGCGCTGTCAGTGTTGCCGTGCCCGCGGACAACCCGGGCCAACGGGATGCCAACTGGGTCATCAGTGAACGCCAGTCGCGGGCCTATGACCCAAACACCGGCAACCGTATTGTCAGTAACGGCCGCCTTAATCTGGACCGGAACGACGCCGCCGGCCTGGATGAGAAACCGGATGTCGCCGTTGGTGCGTCAACACCAGACGGCTCCCTGATGGCCTTCAACCTGGATACCAGCGCCATCGGTAATGGGCTCCTGGTGGCGGCCGAGCGGGCCAATACCTCGCCACCCACCCAGGGGCGTTACCGGCTTCAGGGTGCGGGCCTGGGCATGGCGCAATCCAGCAACCGGCTGGCGCATGTCGACAACGCTCTGCTGGTGATCGAATCCTCCGGCAGCGCCCGCCTGGAAGGCCGAAGGCTCGATGTTGTCCACCAGGTTGATGCCGAATCCGTGTCCGCCCCGCAGGCACAGTCTCCGGGGGCGATCTCCCTGTCCTATAGCGCTAACAACAGTGGGTCGGCAACGTTTAACGCAGGTAGCCTGACGCTGGACGGCTTTTTCACCAGCGACCAGGAGCAGTTTTTCCTGCAGCTCAGGCAGACAGACGGCCAGGAAGAGGTGCTCGGATTGGTGATGGCGACACGCTTACCTGAATAGAGGGCACCAAACCACCCGGGCGACGCCCACGTATAACCTGTTATAATTGCTGTCATATCGATTGTAACGAGAGGTTTTATGTCTTCAGGTATCCGGGCTCTGTGGCTGATTGTTCCGATAGTGGTTTTTGGTGTCTGGGGCACACTGCACACGCCAGACCCTGACCATGATCGCGACAACGAAGACTCGGATATTGCGCTGGCCGAGCTGCCGTCGCTCCCTGATTGGTCACAAGCCAACTTGCCGGATTTTTCCGCTTATCGTGATACCACCGAGAAGAAAGCGGCGTTTTTCTCGTTTCTTTATCCGCGCATTGTGCTGGCAAACTCTCGTGTTCTGATCGAACGCGAGTACCTGGACAGCCTTGCTGGCAAGGACAAACTCAGTAAATCGGAACTGACCTGGCTGAAAAACCAGGCCGAGCGCCTGAGGGTGGATGAAGAGCCGGCCAGCGAAGACATGTTCCGGCGCCTGCGGAACCGTCTGGATGTGATTCCTCCGTCTTTGGTGCTGGCGCAAGCGGCCAATGAATCCGCCTGGGGCACCTCCCGTTTTGCCCGGAGAGGCAACAACCTGTTCGGACAATGGTGCTTCTCCAAAGGCTGCGGCCTGGTGCCCCGGGGCCGCGTTGAAGGCGCCAGCCATGAGGTGGCGAGCTTTTCCTCACCGTACCTGTCCGTGCGCTCCTACATCCAGAACCTGAATCGCCACCCCACCTACCAGCCACTCAGGGACATTCGCCTGAAAGCCCATAACCGTGGTGAATTGGCCAACGGTGCCAGGCTTGCTGCCGGCCTGTTGGGGTATTCCGAACGCGGTGAGGACTATGTGGAGGAGATCCGAAGCATGATCCGCTACAACAACCTGGATTATTTCGACGAGGAATTCCAGGCGATTGTTCAGGAAACGGATTCCAGACAACTCTCGGAGTTGGCTGCGGCGAAACAGGCAGAGGCACTCTTGCCAGGCGCCACCGGCGCTGATGAAACCAGTGGCGAAGGCTAACCCCCGCCATTACAACACCAAGCTGAATCGTATTCCGGAGTCATCCGTCAATGTCCAGGTTCTTGCCCGCACCCGTCAAAGGTGTGCTCGCAGTGCTTTGTATTGTTCTTAACACCCTTTGGCTATTCCCGATCCTGATGGTGTTTGCGGTAATCAAGTTGCTGGTTCCGACGCCTTCGGTTCGCAAAGGCTGCACCATCGTTCTGAACCGCATCGCGTGGTTCTGGATTGGCTTCAACAATGTGCTGGCTGACGTGCTTCACAACATCAAGTGGGATGTCCGCGGCGCTGAGGGCCTGAGCCGCGAACACTGGTACTTCGTCACCTGCAACCATCAGAGCTGGGCCGACATTCCCGCCATCCAGCACGTGTTGAACAGCCGCATTCCGCTGCTGAAATTTTTCCTGAAACAGCAGTTGATCTGGGTCCCCTTGCTGGGCGTGGCCTGGTGGGCGCTGGATTTCCCTTTCATGCAGCGCCACACCAAGGAGCAGATTGCCCGCCGCCCGGAACTGAAGGGCAAGGACGTGGAAGCCACTCGAGCCGCCTGTGAGAAGTTCCGGTATACACCGGTGACCATTTTCAACTTCATGGAAGGTACACGGCTCACACCGGCCAAACACCAAAGTCAGAATTCGCCCTACAAACACCTGCTGAGGCCTCGCGCAGGGGGTACAGCCTTTGTACTGGAAGCCATGGGGGAGTCCCTGCACACCATGCTGGATGTGACCATCGTGTATCCGGATGGCAAATCCGGCATCTGGGATTACCTGTGCGGGCGAATCCAACGGATTGTGGTTGATATTCGAACGCGGGAAATTCCACACCGTTTCCTGGGCATGGACTACGAAAACAACCGTGAAACACGGGCGGACTTCCAGCGTTGGGTAAGCCAGGTATGGGAAGAAAAGGATGCGCTTATAGACGAACTGAAGCGTTCAGCCTGAGTGCTGGGCTGTAGCGTGCCCGCTACAGCAGCCCCAATTCGCGGGCACGGACGATGGCCTGCGTGCGTGACTTCACCTCAAGCTTGGCGTTGATACGACGAGCATGGGTTTTGACCGTGTGCAAGGAGATGTGAAGGCGGTCAGCAATGTCCTGGTTCGACAACCCCTGGGCAATCAGCTCAAGCACCCCCTGCTCCCGGTCGCTGATGGGTTCAGCCAGAGACGCATGCTCTTTCATGTCGGTGAGACCGTACAGCCTTCCTATTGCGCCGACAAATGGTGTATCCGGCAGTTGGGGCCAGGTTTTCTCAAGCAGCTCCTGAAGCTCTCCCCTCAGCTCCGCGAAGGGGCTGATGTAGTGCTCCTCTCCTGCCATGGCTATAGTGGCGGTCAGTATTTTCTGGGCAGCGGAAGGGCCTTTCTGGCGCCAGCTAAGGACACTTTCCAGCAGCCTGGAATATAAGTCCAAACCGAAAGGCAATGTCTCGCCGCCGTTGTCCCGAATGTTCCTGACGGTTTCAGCGGCCTTGATGTCATCCCCCCGCGCCAGTTCGATCCTCGCCTGCAGGCATTGCAGCATGCCGGGCATCATCGGGAACATTTCCGGCACGCAATTCACGTCCCGCCATGGCTTGAGCCGCTCCATAGCCTGTGCCGCCGTGTCTGTCTGACCCAATGCCAGCCAGCCGCTGATTTTCAGAGCCTCAAGCACAGGCACATAGACGGACTCGTCGACCTGCCACGACTGCATGGTTCGCTCGGCACGACCAATCCAGGCGAACGCATCGTCCATCCGATTCTGGGTGCGACAAATCAACACCCTCAGCGCCATGGCCAGCAGCAACCCAAGATCGCGGGTTTGCTCTGCATGGCGGATACAGGTCACCAAGAGGCGGTCTGCTTCCGCCTGCCGTCCCTGGTGCCAAAGCACCATCACCAGATTTAGCTGTAGGCGTGTTTCGCCAACACGTGCGGGCCGCGATGACTCGTTCATGGCGGTATCCAGACCGGTGCGCAGCAGTTGCTCTGCGTGCTTCAACGATCCCTTACCCAGCTCGATCCGCGCGTGGGCATAGACTGCCAGAACTTCCGAACCAGCGTCTCCAGCCTCTCGAGCCAGCCTTGCGGCAATGCGGTTGGCCTCCCGGGCATCGCCAAATTTGCCGGCGGCGCATAGCGCACTGGAACGAACCAGCTGCGTCACCAGCTGGCCCTGAGTAGACAACTCCTCCGCCTGCAGAGCTCTGTCTGCGACCATCAGGGCCTCATCAACACTGCCCTCGCCGCGGAGAATAAAAGCCCTGAGCGCATCGACCCGGCCAGCAAGTTCGGGACGCTCGCCATTATCGAGATCGTTGATCAACATTCTTGCCTGCCTGAACTGACCACCGATGGAATGGACCCAACCGTAGACAATCTTCAGGCGCGCGCTTTTCTCCAGCAGCCCCGACGGCAATGACCGGCGAAGCCGAAGCAATGACGCGGTATCCTGCCCAATCAGCAAGGCCTCTGAGCCTTCAGAGGCTATCCGGACCGACTCCTCAAGACTACCGCTGACCAACGCATAACGCAGTGCCTCGGGAAACTGATGACGGTCACTAAACCAGCGACTGGCTTTCAGGGCACGCTCCTGCGCCCCGTCAAGGGCAGGTGTCTGTAACCAGTCATGGAGCAAAGGGTTCAAGCGGAACCAACGCCCACGGCCCGGTAATGGACGCAGCGGGACACCACTTTCCGACGCTGCCGAGGGCCGAAAAGCGTGGTCACAGCCGGCATCGGCCAATGCCAGAAACAGCTCGTCCGAGACGATCTCCATTTCCGCAATAATTCGAAGCGAACGCTGCTGACCAGGCGTTAGGTGAATTAGCACGGCATCCCTGAGAAACCGCTCAACACTGAAGGTCTCCTGGATCGGCAATCGTGATTCCGGTGTGGAGTCCAATTCCCTATGATACAGCCCCAAAGGCGTAATCCACCCCTCTGTCAGCGAATAAAGGTGCTCCACTGCAACCGTGGTCAGTTGAGTACGGTTGACCACGGCGTGAAAGAATTCGAAGGTTTCCAACCGTGTCAGCTCAAGCGAATCAGCACCGATTCTGTGGAATCGACCTTCCAGTTCGAACGTGTGGGTCTCAAATGGTAACGGCCTTCTGGACACCATAACCAGGGCCAGACCAGAAGGAATGTTTTCAATGAGCTGCTGAAGCAGAGCTATGGCAGTTGGGTTGGCGACCGTGCCTACGTTATCAACCACGAGCACGTTGTCGCCATTAGGGGCGCTCCAGTAAGGATCAGACAATAGCAGGGCAAGCGCATCCATATTACTGGAGGCTTTCTGTTGTCCGGACGGACGGGAAGTGGCGTCGGGTGGTATCAGCGCAATTTCAAGCAAGGCCAACAGACGCCCGGCATCGTTTTCCTGTCCGGTCAGGCCCAGCCACCGGAGGGTGTCGGGGCTACGGGCGGTTTCACGGAACGCCGCACTCAGGGCGTGGGTTTTTCCATAACCGGACGGCGCCTCCAGCAACAGGGCAGAGCCCGGTGTTATTGCAGCGGTCAGTTTCTCGGTCAACGCCGGCCTTTTGAGATAATTCGGAACGGGCTCCGGCATCCGTATCCGTTGGCGCAACAAGTCCCTGATCAACTCACCACGATGACTACCGCCTAATGTTGACTGGAACTCATCGTTGGCCGCACAGCCATCATCGAATGGTTTCACTCTTTGCCCCGTTGAAAGCCCGGAATCTATGAGCCTGGTGGGCCCTTACTCCGGCAAATGTGATCTCTGCTTTGTTGTTGCTGCGGCGCCCTGCATCGGGTTCGCCTTTAGTATTAGTAGAGAGAGGTTAAACCAAATCAGGGGTAGGCTGCAAAACTTTGACGGGGAGGTGACGAAACACCGGCAGGTTTCCAACAATCGGGGAAAATCAAAGGCTTTAAATAAAAACGGCGGGCTTTGAGCCCGCCGTTTTTACTTCACCCGGGATTAACTAACTACCCGGATCATGACAACTTACCGTGTCCCCGCACGACGCAGAGCAGCGGGCGTGTAGTCACGTGACCTTCGGTCAACACCGAACTCATACGGGTTGGACTCTTCGTTGGTCAACCCCAGGACCAGATACCGGCCAGACAGCAGGTCGTAAAGAGTTTCAATGGCGTACCAGGGCACGATCTGATCGTAGAACTGCATGCTGTGCGCTTCAGCCACACGCCACAGTTCTCCACGGCCATCGTAGTGATCGATCACCGCTGCCTGCCATGTGTCTTCGTCAATGTAGAAGTCACGCTGGGCGTAGATATGACGCTCACCATCCTTCAGGGTGGCACGCACGTGCCAGACACGATGCAGCTCATAACGGGTCAGATTCTGGTTGATATGACCGGCCTTGATGATCTCGTCATAGTCCAGGCTACGGTCGACCAGCTTGTAGGAATTGTACGGGATGTACATTTCCTTCTTTCCAACCAGTTCCCAGTTGTAACGATCAGGCGCACCGTTGAACATATCGAAGTTGTCGGAGGTACGCATGCCGTCTGAAGCGGTACCAGGGCCGTCATAAGCTACCTGCGGTGCGCGACGAACCCGGCGCTGACCGGCATTGTATACCCATGCACGACGCGGTTCTTCAACCTGGTCAATAGTCTCGTGAACCAGCAGGACGTTACCGGCCAGTCGCGCAGGCGCAGTAATGGCCTGCTTGAAGTAGAACAGTACGTTCGGGTCCTGCCCCGCCTCGTAATCTTCCAGATAGGTTTTCCACGTCAGTTCGTCCTGGAATTTCACAACGCTGAAAGCGCCGTCTTCTGTCGGAGTGACCTGCCCAACGTTACGCTGGACCGAACCGCCACGGTAACGGGTGATGTGGTTCCAGATGACTTCCAGACCATTCTGAGGAATCGGGAATGGCGTGGCCGTCTGGTAATTACCCAGGCCGTTACCGTCTTTGATCAGTTCCACTGTCGTGGCGTTGTCAACGGTATCCTCCATGACCTGTTCCGGGTATGCGGCGGAACGGTGAGTCTCGTACACCGGCATGACGTAATCGTCATAACGCTTGATCATTGCGACCTGTCCCGGGGACAGGTTTTCCGCATACTGGTCAACGTTGCTCTGGTTGATGGTGAACTTTGGCTCTTCGTTCGGGAACGGGTTCACATAGATACCATCGTTTTTATACCCGGCAGGAGGCGTCGTCAGACCGCCATCCCAGGCCGGAATTGCGCCCCCGTTACCCGCTTTCTCAGCACCCATTGGCGTGAGCGAGTCACCGAGCTTGGCCGCTTCCTGTGCGGAAACCGCGCCAAAGGCGTTACCCGCAATCAACGTTGCGGACAGAATGCCAGTGGCCAATAGCTTCTTGTTCAGTTTCATTTAAATTACCTCGTTAAACGAATTCAGGCCGAATCAGAATGAGTAGGAAACGCTCGCACTCACGAAATCACGGTCGGTCAACTCGTTATACGGCTTGCCACCGAAAAAGTTTGTGTAACCGATATTACCGGT
>Ga0315336_1003292_pt1 | contig 21895 bp, 18 predicted proteins | sample ASW5metaG_FD_204512 | JGI IMG/M metagenome (GOLD analysis project Ga0315336, IMG submission 204512) | Ammonia-oxidizing marine archaeal communities from Monterey Bay, California, United States - ASW #5 | ecosystem: Environmental > Aquatic > Marine > Intertidal zone | place: USA: California... | reverse complement strand
ATCTTGGTGAATCCGCTGATCTGGTGGATGTGGGTAGCCGGGCCAGTCCTTATCTTGGGAACTCTGGTATCCTTGTGGCCTCAGCAGGTCAGGACAACCGTCCCCGCTCCATCCAGGATAGACAGGTCTCTGCCAACCCCGGGCAGCCGTGGACCCGCAACGGTCTGAATCCGTCGAAACATTGAAGGCTGGCTGAATCTATGGCCTTTCTACTTGCCGCAGTTCTGATTGCCCTCAGCGCAGGCGTTGTGATTTACCCTTTTCTGAAGCTCCGGGATTCCATGACCGGCGGCGGCCCCGACGATGTTGTTGCCACAACCGATAGGGAGATGGAATCTCTCGTGGAAGATATGCGCATCCTTCATCTGGACCACCAGGGAGGGAACATTCCCGATGATCTATATCAAGAGCAGATACAGGCCTACCGGCTACAGGCGGCATCCCACTTACGGCAGCAGAGCGAGGGACAATCAGAGGACGGTGATCGTGAGCTGGAGCAAGAGGTGTTGATGGCTCGCCTCTCCTCCCAGGCCGAGGTTCAAGATAAACCCGAAGAGCCTGCGGAGCCAACGACCGGCATCCCGGAAGGCACGGAGCAATAATGGTCCAGGTCTTGGCTGTTGTTGTCGTCGTCTCGGCGCTGATCGCAGTCGGGTTGGGGGCTGGGGTAACCTCAGCCCAAGAAGAGGTGAACGTCGAGGTTCGGGTGGTGAATGGCACGGCAGGCGCCGAGGCACCGGTGGCTTTGCCGATATTGCTTTTGGCGACGGGGTTGGATGGCAGGGTGGCGGCCACGGCCCAAGGCCAGACAGACGATGCCGGTGCATTCGAGTTCGGTGACCTGCCCTTATTGAAAGGAGGACAATACGTCTTCAGCGTCGACTACGCCGGGGTGCTCTATACCGAGGTTCTTTTACCGGAAGAGTTATCCGAAGGTGTGCAGATTGATGTTTATGACACGACCCGGGACGTTACGGTCGTCCAGTTCAGGCGGCAGGTGATGGTTATTGCCGGAGTTGACGCCTCCGAGCGGGAGGTTTCCGCCATTGAGTTCGTATTGTTGGCCAATGAGTCCGACCGGACTTTGCTTCCCGACGTGTCCAACCCAGCTATGATGAGTTTTCTCCGCTTTTCCTTACCGCCGGAATCCCACGACTTGGATGTCCAATCCAACCTGCCCAGCCGGGAAATAATATCCGTCGGTTCGGGTTTCGCGGTTACGTCTCCGGTGGTTCCCGGTGCTCACAGCGTGGAGTTCTCCTACATATTCCCCTATGAGGTCAATGAGCTTTCCTACCGGCAACCATTGCTCCAGGGCGCCGAGGTTTATCAGGTGCTGGTGCCGGACAGGTTGACTCCGGTACGCGTCGGCGGACTGAACAAGGTCGAGCCGGTGCAGATCCAAGACACCCGGTACCAGGCTTGGGAGGGCCGGGGTATCAGTCCAGGGCAGGGAGTGGAACTGGAGTTGGTGAATCTCCCCGAGCCTAGCCTGCCGAATCGTATCGAGAAGACCGTAACCAGCGCATCGCTGTGGCAGGCGATGCTTCCGGGGGCGCTGGCGGCCCTTCTAGCAGTTCTGCTGTTGTTTGGCACCTTCCAGGGCCGGGTCGGCTTGCGGTCGGTCCCAAGGGTCTTTGGTGGGTTAGGAGAGGATGTTATTCCAGACCGGGAATCGATGATTCATGAGATTGCCGATCTGGACGACCGGTTTGAAAGCGGAGAGTTGGTAGACTCGGAGTATCGGGGCCAACGGCAGGCTTTGAAGAGCCGAGTCTTGGAAGCGACTCAACGCTTGTCGGAACAATCCCCGGACCGGATCTAGGGAGTTGGCAGCTTGAGCAGACGTGGTTGGATACTGCTTGCTTCAGGTCTTCCGTTGTTGGCCCTTTTTGCCGTGCTTGCGTGGGCTTCGGTGCGGTCGGGGGGTAATCCAGGGGGATTCGGGGTTAACGCCGAGTTTGGCCAGGTGGAGGTCTCGGAAGACCAAGCGGACGATTTTTCATTAGAGTTAATGTCTGGTGAAACTCTGACCTTGGCGGATCTTCGGGGAAAGGCGGTAATGGTGGACTTTTGGTCTTCTTGGTGCCCTCCTTGCCGACAGGAAGCCCCGGTGTTGGTCGAGGTATATCTGGAGTATGAAAACCTGCCGGTGGAGTTCGTCGGCGTGGACATCTGGGATGTGCCTGCGGCGGCCCAAGAGCACATCGACCGTTACAACGTGCCTTACCCCAACGGGATAGATGCTGACGGAATCATAGCTATCAACTACGGCGTGACCGGGTTGCCGGAGAAATTCTTTATCAGCCCGGAAGGCATGGTAGTAAAGAAGTTCGTCGGCCCGATGAGTCCGTCCAAACTTCGCGGCATCTTGAATGAGATGTTAGGCCCCAGGTCTTCCCTCCCCAGCCAATAGACCTGTTCCTTCCAGTTCCCTCTCTACGCGCTCAATCTTCGAACCCCACAGCGGCTTGGATTAGCGAACACCGGGTTTTACGATGAGATTCCGGGCAAGCCCCGAGGAATGTTCGAGATACCTTGATCTAAGTTGCCATGGGGGCGAAGAAGCTATGCAGAAACTCAACCCCTAGTTATTAGTGGTGGGATCGCCCGGACCAGCAACGCCGTCTTGGGCCTGATAATTGGGCTGACGCTATTAGTGTTGGCTCGTGACGAGGTTCAGGTCTTTAACTCTTTGGCCGGAGGCGGCGAGAATGCCATGTGCGTCAACTCGTCGCCTGAAGCACTACTGTTGCAGCGGTCGCTTTAATTGACAGATGGGTTGCATTGCTTTCGGACGCAGGTCGACATGGATATGAGGATGCAAGGGCAAGAGCTACCCTTGGCCTTCATGATGTCCAAAGCGGCGAATGGACGTGTGAGTCTAGTGATGGAGATGGATTCGCTAGCGGCCGGCATCCGTATGGGAATGATTATCGCCGGTGGTGAGATGTTCGCCAATCTGCCCGGCGTAGGCTGGATGAGACTGGATGCTTCCGCCCTGTCCGGTATGTTGGGACAGGCGCGTTCGGGTATCGACGATCCCTTGGGATTGTTCGATAGCCTGTTTCCAACCGGAGACGTGCCGTTAGACCCGTAAAACATCCAATCTCTTGTCAAGGACGAAGTTTATGGCGTGCCAACTGAACACTTGGTTATACTGATGGACCTCTCTAACGTTCTGGACGTTGTGGGACAAGGAAACGATGCTCATTTCTCTCATTTGATGGCGCTCTCCGGAGAACCGGTACCTGACGGATTGGGTGATCTGGCCATCAATGAGAAAGATGTCTGGATCGACTAAGAGGGCTACATGCGGCGAATCGTGATGGGGATCGCGATGAGCAGCGCCAGCGACGTAAACTTCGACATGACTATATTCGATTTCAACGACTAAATCACTGTCGACCTACCGACCAGCTTCAGTGACATCTCTCTGGGGAATTGATGCGAATCCGCACCGGAGCTTAACTGCTATGATGGATGTCGGTTAGTCCTGCGTGGGTGGAGGTCCGATGACACAGGCTTCAGAACTGGCAGTGGCGATGGATTGGGGCGGGACGTGGATCCGGGTGGGGGTTCTGGACAGGGATGGGCAGATTCTATGGCAAGACAGGGTTGGCCATGCCAGGGGAACCGGCAAGGACGAACTCTTGGGATTGGCCGAAGGACTACTGAGACAAGCTATCGATTGGTGCGCTCCCAGAGCTATTGCGGGAATCGGTGTTGCCATCGCAGGCCCCGTGGAACCAGAAAACGGCACCATGTACCAACCTCCAAACCTACCTGCTTTGGATGGCGTTTCTCTGAAGCCTCTTTGGGAATCGAATTTGGGATACCCAGTTTGGGTGGGGAATGACGCTAACCTGGCGGCTTTGGGCGAGTTTCACCTTGGGGCAGGCAGAACAATGGCGAAAGCGGGTATGCTGCCCAAGACTTTGGTTTATCTAACCATCAGCACTGGTATCGGTGGGGGAGTGATTGAGCAGGGCAAGATGCTTCTTGGGGCCGACGGTCTGGCCGCCGAGATTGGGCACATGTGCATCGACTCCCGTGATGATGCGATCGAATGTCAATGTGGCGTTCGGGGTTGTCTGGAGGCTCTGGCTTCGGGCACCGCGATCGCCAACATAACCAGAGAACGGATAGCCCGAGGGGGATTTCCTTCTTCCACTTTGACCTCGGAATCAGACTCCATGACCTCTGCAACGGTCCTTCAGGCGGCTGGTCAAGGTGACTCACTGGCGGTGAGCATCGTGGACGGTGTGGTGTTTGCGCTCTCGGTGGGATTGGCCAACGTTCTCCACCTGTACAATCCCGACTTGATTGTGCTGGGGGGCGGCGTGACGTCGGGATTGGTGGAGCTTGATTTATTGCCCCGAATCCAAGAACGGGTAAAGACCCGGGCTATGAGCGATCTACATAAAGAGTTCCGGTTGGTTGCTAGCCATTTGGGAGACTATCCAGGGATGGTGGGGGCTGCCACCCTGGTGTGGCAGAACGCTTAAGTGGGTACATTCTACCTGGCTTACCACGAACGGTCGCATCCCGATTCCCGTTCGCCCTGAGCTTGTCGAAGGGTCCTTCGGTGGAACAGGTGGTTCGACGGGCTCACCAAGAACTGGAGTGAGGGTCAACGCAATGAATGGAAGAACTCGTCATCACCGCAACCTGGGGAGTCTGTAAACACCACGAACGGGAAGGTAGGCTTCTCAGTTGGTGGCATATTCCGCCTAGACTATGTACTTGCCTCCGACTACGTTCAACCGGTCTCCGGTGATGTAGGCTGACTCGTCCGAGGCGAAGAACAGAACTGCGTTGGCGATGTCCTCTACCGTTCCCTGCCGGTGCATGGGAATCTCCTTCAGATGGTCGTCGGCTCCCCGGGACTCTCCAGGATGCTCGGGGTACCATTCCGGTGACCGCCGCTCCGTGTCGGTCGATCCGGGATTGACCATATTGGCCCGGACGTTGTACTCAGCCATCTCGGCGGCGATGGCCCGTATCAGCCCCAGCAAACCGGTCTTGGCCGTGGTGACCGTTGCGGTTCCGGGACGTCCGGTGATGGCCGCCTGTCCGCCCAGAGCGACGATGCTGCCGGACCGCCGCTCTATCATTCCAGGTAACACCGCCTTACACAGGTAAAAAGCCGAATCCAGGTTTACGCCTAAGACTTGATGCCATTCATCATCAGTAACTTCAAGGATGGGCCGGTGGGGCCGGATGGCTACATTGCTGACTAGGATATCTATCTTGCCCAGGGCTTCGATTCCTTCACTAACCATGGCCGAGACCCGAGGAGAGTCGGAAACGTCTCCCAGGACGGTGTGTGTCTTGACTCCCAACTCCCGGCACTGGGCGGCGACCGCCTCCAATTCATGGTTGTTGGTGAGGGTGTTCAATATTAGGTCGGCGCCCTCCCGGGCGAAGGTCAAAGCAATCTCTTTTCCAATGTTGCGGCTGGCCCCGGTGATCAGCGCAGTTTTATTTTCCAGTCTCACTAGTCTTCCTCCGGATGAATGGGTTATGCCTAGAGGAGACTAGCACAGACGCACAGTTCCGGCAAACGATGTAATCGGCCCGGGTAGGTTGTTGGAGAGGTTCGTTCAGACAGCGATGGTGGTCTGAACGGCTTCCGACAGCGTTACCAGGGAATGGGGCTGGCTATTGGGATCGGCAGTGTCGTCCGTTGACAAGTCGGCCAGTACTTTCAAGCTATCTGCTATGTCTAGGATGATAGGCGATAGCTCCCACGGCAACTAATCAGTAGGTTGGGGCGGGTCCGGCTGGCCCTGCGGATCAAGCGAGGGATGAGCATCGGCCTGACCAGGAGGGGAAGGCCATTCGTTCGCTAGGAAGATTCTCTCGATACCGCGTTGCGCAAGGACAAGGCTTTGGAGAGCTTTGATGGCATTTTCGCCTACTGCCATTGAACCAAGTCGTCCGCTTTGCGAAACACCCCCAGGGCCCGGCGGCTACCATCTGATTCCGGGGTAACAACCGCATCGAGGGCTACGTACAGCGCCCGGCCATCTTTACGTGAGCCGGTACGATGCGCCATGGACGCGGCCCGTCCCCCAGAACAAGGGAAGACCGTCGGAGAGTGCCTGGATCCGGCATTCTTCTGTCAGAAAGTCAGTGAACTGATGGCCTATAACCTCATCTGCCGGGTCGCCCATGGCCGATAGCCACCGGGGGGCACCTTCAGGAATATCCCATCTTCGTCGATGCTGTGCATCATTGCACGGTGTCGAATATAACATCGGCGCATTCGTTGACCAGGATAAACATCTTTTCGGTGAGGGTTGGCCCGCTCTGGGTATTTGGGTCCATCAGCTAACCCAATGTGTTCAAGACAATAAGCATAATAAGCCCGCCGGTGCATGGCCGACGGTCTAACGCCACAATAGCATAGCCAAGGGATATGAAACGCGTATGAAGCTGGCCACCGGAACCCTTCAACATCAAGTGCTCCCTATCGCCAAAGACCCCGCCCATCCCATGACGTCTCAACTATTCCATTCAGCCTGAGACATTCCCAGTGCCTTAGAGACCGTATTGGATGGTCCAGTTGGACCGCTGGAGCGGCCCGGCCAGGCCGTAGGTAAGTGATTCGTGGGAAATCCTAATGGCCAACAGTGTTGGTTCCCTGCCGGGAAGCTTGACCGGTGGTGCCTAGGGTGTGAGAATTGGGGCAACCGATACGTCCAAATCAAAGGTTGAGGAGCTTCGATCATGAAATGGTGCAGATTCAGCTCTGGGAGTGGAATCTCCTACGGAATTATTGAAGGCGACAACGTGGTCGAAGTTGAGGGCAACCCCTTCGATGGTTACAACAAGACCTCCAAGAGCCAGCCTCTGGCGTCGGTGAAGCTGGAAGTGCCGGTCATTCCACCGACCTTCTACGCAGCTGGGATCAACTACCCGGAACACGTGACTTGGGCCGCGAAGATGCGCGGCGAGGAGCCCGTTCTTCCGGACAAAGCTGACATCGGCTACCGTGCGATAAACGCTCTCGTTCCCAACGAACACCCCATCATCGTCCCCAAGGACGCCACCGAACTGGTTCAATATGAGGGCGAATTAGTAGTCATCATCGGCAAAGAGTGTAAGAATGTCACCCAGGCGCAGGCACTGGACTACGTCCTGGGATACACCATCGGCAACGACGTTAGCGAGCGCACCTGGCAGCGCGGCGACCGGACCATGTGGCGTGCGAAGAACACGGACACATTCAAGCCCATGGGCCCCTGGATCGTCACCGACCTAGACCCCGACGACCTGCACGTAACCATCACCCTCAGCGATCGCGTGGTTGGCGAATACGACATAAAGACGGCAATATTCGGGGTGCGGGAGTACATCAGCGATATGAGCAAGTATCTTACGTTGGTGCCAGGAGATATCATCTGGATGGGAACCGACGGCGCCACTGAGAACATGGTGGACGGCGATGTGGTAGAGGTTGAGATTAGCGACATCGGCGTGCTGCGGAACAATGTGGTCTGGGAGAAGTAGCCTGGATCGTCCTTCAGGGCGTCCCTACGGGTTAATCTATGTGACTGTAGCAGGGTGGTGAAGCACAGCCACCCCTGTCGGCTTTGGTGACCGGCGCCTTTGGTCCTGGCGGCTGCATAATCAAACTTCTAGGAGGGTAGCAATGAAGTATGCCGTACAGATGGAGATCGACCCTTCGACAGAGACAGAAGTGTCAGTTCCACCGGCCAAGATTCAGGAGTGGGTCGGCAAATGGCAGGAGCTAAATCCCATCGGTATGTACTTCTGAGCTACCCGTCGCGCTGTAACCGTCATCGTGGACGTTCCCAACTAGGATGCCATGTTCGAAGCACTCCATTTCAGTTGGCTCATCACCAAGGCCTACCCAACGGTCTCTCCGGCGGTGGATGGAGACCAGTTCCCGGACCTCTCGCAGAGAGCCTCGGCAAGACTCTAGACCGGACAGGTTGGCTCTTTAGGCCTAGGCTTCCCCTGGATCATTGAAGCCGGTTTCCGCCGCCCAAGCTTGGAGTCCCCGGCGGAAGGCCAGCGCTCCCATCGGGGCGATGACCGCCTGAAGGGCCTCCAGGATTTCGCGGGGAGTGGCCCCCACTTCCAGCGCGACCTTTACATGCGCCTGGATCTGTTCTACGTCGGCTTTAAGAGCCGCCTCCACTACGATCTGAAGCAACTCCTTGGTCTTGCGGTCCAGGAGCCGCTGGCCGGTGTAAGTGGCCTCGATAAAATCATTGTATTTCGTGGCCCATTCCCGGTCGGTTTCGGCCATGATCCGGTGCATCTCCAGGGTGTATCCCCGGGTTTGCTCGGCGTTTTCCAGAAAGGACTGGTTGTCATCAGTGGACATTTTTAGATCTCCTAAATCAGAGCGTTCAGCTTTTATCTGTCATCCGTCAGGGGCGAGATAGGAATTCCGCTACCGCGAGTTAAATTGTAGACCAGGGCTGGATACGCGTAAACAATGGGAGTCAGCTGACTGCGTGATACAATCAAGCCAACCGAGGCCGGGGCATAAATGCTTAGCCGAGAAACTGGTATTCCGAGAGGTGCGACACGTCCATTTCCTATCCTGAAGGCGCTTTCCAGCGAGAGGACGATAGTGACGACCGGTTGTTTTACACCGATCCCCGGTTGGTCGTGCATATCGACGATGAAGCCATCGCCACGGTGAGCCGGATATTTCAGTCTTTCGTTCCGGCGCGCTCCACTGTGCTGGACCTGATGAGCAGTTGGCGGTCCCACTGGCCTCAGGGACATCTCAAGGAAAGACTGGTGGGCCTGGGTATGAACGCCCAGGAGATGGCTGACAATCCGGACCTGGACGAGTACGTGGTCCGCGACGTGAACCTCGATCCGACGCTTCCCTTTGAGGACGAGAGTTTCGACGCCGTGGTTATCACGGTGTCGGCCCAATACTTGACCAGTCCTGTGGAGGTTTTTCGGGAGGTCAACCGGACTCTCAGACCCGGCGGCGTATTCATCGTGACCTTCTCCAACCGGATGTTTCCCTCTAAAGCCGTCCGCATCTGGCGCTTGGCCAGCGACCAAGGCCGGATGGACATCATCTCTTCTTACATGGAGTCTGCGGGCAACTTCGACAACATCCGTGGCGGGCTGGCAAACTCGGAGGGAAGTCCTCCCTCGGACCCGCTTTTCGCGGTAGTCAGCAACAAGACTGGCGGCGCAGAATGATTTCCCTTACTGGTTTAAGGATACCCGTCCAAGGACTATCGCGGAAATCATGACACGTATCTTCCGGTTATCCATGGCCCAGATGAACCCCACTGTAGGGGACATAAAGGGCAATACCGCCAAGATTATCCAGTACCTGGAACAAGCACGGGAACTGGAAGCGGACATGGTTGCCTTTCCGGAGTTGGCAATCACCGGATACCCCCCGGAAGACCTCCTGTTCAAGACCTCCTTTTTGAAGGACAACGTGGTAGCCATGGAGCATGTCGTGGCTGCGTCGAAGGGCATCGCTGTCGTGGTGGGCTACGTCAAGATGGGAACTGACACCTCCAACGCCGCCGCTCTGGGCTATGACGGCAAGCTGATCGATGTTTACGAGAAGATGTACTTGCCCAACTACGGAGTGTTTGATGAGGACCGGTATTTCCGTTCTGGTACCGTTTGCCCGGTGTATGTCGTGAACGGTGTTTCGGTAGGACTTGGAATCTGTGAGGATATCTGGGCGCCAGTGGGACCCATCACTGTCCAGAAGAAAGCGGGTGCTGAATTGATTGTCAATATCAACGCTTCGCCCTTCCATGCAGGCAAGGGGGCCGAACGAGCGGAGTTAATCTCCACCCGGGCTGCGGATAACGGGCTGATTGTGGCTTACCTGAACTGTATCGGCGGACAAGACGAGTTGGTTTTTGACGGCGACAGCATGGTGTCCGACGCTGGCGGGAAGATGATGGCGCGGGGACCGGCCTTCGAAGAGGCGCTGATGACCGTGGATCTGGACATTGATGAACTGCTTCGGTCTCGTTCGGGTGAGCTCAGCCCCGTGGTGGAAACCCCAACTAACCTCCAAGAGATCGGGGAGTCTAAAACGGTTCACGCTTCTGATTATCTTCCGAAAGACCGCAAGCCTCTTGAACATGTCCGTTCGGATGGGAGCTTGGACCCGGTGGAGGAAGTGTATCGGGCGCTTGTTATGGGCACCAGAGATTATCTGGTCAAAACAGGTTTCTCCAAGGCTTTGATCGGGCTGTCAGGGGGGGTCGATTCGGCCCTGACAGCAACCGTCGCCGTGGATGCGCTGGGTCCGGAGAACGTGGTGGGTGTGGCGATGCCCTCGCGGTTTTCATCGGAGGGCAGCATAAGCGATTCCCAGGAGTTGGCTGATAATCTTGGTATGGAACTATGGGAAGTTCCCATAGAACCGGCCCACACGGCTTTCGCCGACATGCTGGAGTCCCACTTCCAGGGCACCCAGCCCAATGTCGCGGAAGAAAACGTTCAGGCCAGGATACGGGGCAACATCCTGATGACCATCTCCAACAAGTTCGGCTGGATGGTCTTGACCACCGGCAACAAGAGCGAGATGGCCATGGGCTACGCCACGCTCTATGGGGACATGGCAGGGGGCTTCGCCGTCATCAAAGACGTGCCCAAGACCCTGGTCTACCAACTCTGCGAATGGCGCAATCAGCACGGCGAACCGTCATCGGTTATACCTCAGGCCGTCATTAACAAGCCACCCAGCGCCGAGTTGAGAGAGGACCAGTTGGACCAGGACACTCTGCCGGCCTACGAAGTTCTGGATCCGGTGATTAAAGCCTACGTGGAGGACGACTATAGCTACCAGGACATGGTCGCGATGAGGTTCGATTCCACAGTCGTGAGCCAGGTCATCGCCTTAGTGGATCGCAACGAATACAAACGGCGCCAGGCCCCACCCGGGGTAAAGATTACCCACAGAGCATTCGGCAAGGACCGACGGCTGCCGATAGTGAACCGCTACAAGCAGCAGGAATGATAGCTGTCGGCGTTCAGCTATCAGGAGTTATCCGGTTCGATCTCCCACCTAGCCCATCTCCGCAACAATCTTGCCCATGTCTTCGGTGTGGTAGCCGCCCATGGATTCAACTTCCTGCTGAAACTCGGGGTTGTGGAGCAGGGATAGTAGGGGTTGTAGCAGGCGACTGCCGTAATGGATGCGGGGGATGACTAATTCGTAGCGTTCCTCCATCAACGGCACAAAGTCTAGGTCTAGGGCACGGGCTGCGCTTAGGATGCCCAGTCCGGTGTCGACCGAACCAGCCTTCACCGCCGCTGCCACCGCAAGATGGCTGTATTCCTCACGTTGGTAACCCGACACCTGTTCCGGGTTGATGTTTAGTCTCTTGAGTTTGTAATCCAGCAGCACTCTGGTTCCTGAGCCTCTTTGCCGGTTGACGAAGGTGATGCAGGGGCGGGCTAGGTCTTCCAGCTTGTGGACGGCTTTGGGGTTTCCCGGCGGGACCATGAGGCCTTGTACCCGGCCTACCAGATTGATTAGTACTACCGACACTCCGGGCAGGTGTTGGCGTATATAGGAGAGGTTGTATTCGCCGGTTTCCTCGTCCAGCAAGTGGGAACCGGCCAGGTGGGCCTCGCCCCGCTGTAGGGCGATGAGTCCGCCCAAGCTGCCGATGTGTGAGGAGGCCAAGCTCAGGCCGGGGTTTGCCTTCCCCAGGTGGCTTGCCAGGAGGTCTAGAGTGAGGTCGTGGCTCCCGATTGCCACAATGGTGTTCTCCACTTTTTCCAGGGGTTGCAGAAGCTGTACCTGCACGTTGGAGCCGGCGTCCAACCCCTCCGAGAACCGGGGGATGACCACCATGCCGTCGGCACGGACTAGGGACATGATTATCCCGGCGCCCCGCTGCAACGGAGTTGCCACCATCTTTTCACCAACCCGTCCCAATTTCACCCGCAGGTACTCATCCTCCCCTGATGGAGACAGGACCTTCCGGGTGATATTGGCTTCGATAGTTGGACGCACTTGCGGGGCTTGTCCTAGCCATCGTTCCAACAATGGTTTGACGAACAATTCGGCGGTCAGGACGGCCGACACCGGGTAGCCAGGCAAACCGATGACCGGTTTGTCTTGGACCAGTCCCAATACCACGGGATGCCCCGGCCTAACCGCGACACCGTGGACCAGTAGGTGGCCCAATTCCTCCACCACGGCGGCGGTATAGTCTTCCGACCCGGCGGATGACCCCGCGTTGACCAATACCAGGTCATGGTCTTCCAGAGCTTCTAGGACCGTAGCCCGTATGGTTGGTAAGTCGTCAGGGACCGGGGGGAACCTTTGGGCATCGCCGCCCCAGTCCTGTATCAACCCGGCCAGCATTAGGGAGTTGAACTCCACGATGTCGCCGGGTTTGAGAGGGGTTGTGCCCGGAGAAACGAGTTCGTTGCCGGTGGGGATGATGGCTACTTTTGGACGCCTTCTGACCGGGATCTCAGTGACCCCAGCGGCGGCGCAGGCACCCAGGTCTATCGGAGAAAGTCGGTGGTTCTCGGGCAGCACCAGTTCAGTGGCGACCAGGTCTTCTCCCAGGGTTCGAACGTGTTGCCATGGGGCCACCGGGGCCATGATTTGTACGGTTCCTTCGTCGATGCGGTGGACATGTTCTACCATGACGACGGCGTTGTAACCCGATGGCATCGGGTCGCCCGTGTCGAGCCATACGGCTTGCGACCTCACTGTCAGGTTGACGGGAGAAGTCTCGGTGGCCCCGTTGGTCTCTTCCGCTCGGACAGCTATCCCGTCCATGGCGGCGGCGTCGTAATGGGGAGAGGACTCGGAGGCCCAGACGGGGCTGGCAGTGACTCGGCCCTGGGCCCGGTCCAAGGTGACTATCTCTGCGGGCATGACCAGCAAGCAACCGGCTTGTTCCATAGCGTCGTGAAAGCGCTGGCGAGCTCCATCCAATGGGATGTCGCTGAGGAAGTACCTCCGTTGGCCCTTCCCGGATGCCGGAGTGTTGCCGCTTGAGTTGGGTGTGCTCAATACAGCCTGACCAGAACGTCTTCCCCTGCGTACAGCCCGCCCCTGTCCAATGGAACGCGGATCAGGCCATCGGAACGTATCAGGGTGTAGATGAGATTGGATTTTCCGAACACTGGTTGGGCGGTGCTATGCCCATCCTCTCCTTTCAAGCGGACGGGAACGAAGTCTTCCCTGCCTGACGTGGAGGCGATGTCTTGGGACAAGGTGGCGGCGACGGTGGTCGGTTGGGGAGGATTGGCACAGCCGGATAGATGGTAAAGGGTGGGGCGCACCACCAGGTCGAAAACGACCATGGCGGAAACCGGGTTGCCCGGCAATCCGAAGGCCGGTTTGCCATCAACCAGTCCGATGACGGTGGGCTTGCCGGGCCTTATCGCCAGACCGTGGATTAGGACGCCGGGTTGACCCAAGTTGCCGATTATCTGGGCGGTCATGTCCCCGGAACTAACGGAGCTTCCGGCGGAAAAGACCAATGCGTCAGCCATCTCCAGTCCCCGGATGGCGGCGGCGGTTTGTTCTTCAATATCGTCCCGCACTATTCCCAAAGGCAACGGGATGCCGCCGGCCTGCTCTACCAGGGCGGCGATGGTGTAGGTGTTTATGTCCCGGATCTGGCCTTCGGCGGGGGCGGTGTCGGGGGATACAACCTCATCGCCTAGAGACAATATGGCAACTCTTGGCTTGGCAGCTACTGAGAGATCTGTGATGCCCATGGCCGTCAAGCCGCCAAGGTCCTGGGGCCGGAGATAATGGCCTGCTGGCAGAATGACCTCGCCTCGCTTGATGTCCTCGCCAGGTTGGACAACGTTCTCGCCAACGGCCACCGGGCGGACCACCTCGATGGTTTTGGCGTCGACCCGCTGGGTGTTTTCCACCATGATTACAGCGTCGGCCCCGTCGGCCAGCATACCTCCGGTATAGGCGTCGGCGGCGTCGCCTGTGCTGACGGAAACTTCGGCCTGTCGGCCCATGAGAACCTCGCCTACTATATTGAAGTAGGCGGGCAATCCCTCGGACGCGCCGAAGGTGTCAACGGCCCGTAGGGAATAGCCGTCCATGGCTGATCGAGGGAAGGAAGGGAGGTCTTCGGGGGCATGGGTTTCTTGGGCAGTGACGCGGCTTAATGCCTCATCGATGGGGACTTCCGTAGCCGGAATGGCAGGCCGGGTCTCCAACCGGTCCAATAGGGCTTGTAGCGCCTCTGCAGGGGGGAGGACGTTAAAAAACTCGGGCATAATAAATTGGGCCTAGTGGTTAAATCAACAGCGCTCGGATAGAGCAGCATAGATTCGGTGGGTTTACCAGGGCGAGTTACATTATAACCGGTTGGATCCAGCGTGATATCGCTGGAGCCGGTATGCGGAGTGTAAGATTCCACAACTAGAGCAAGTCCGGGTTCGAAGAGTAACACAGGAGTTCTCTGGCATTGGGGAGCGCCGAGTGGGTGAAGCTTCCGGTATCGCCGGAATGTCGGTAGGTTTTCTGATGCATTTGGGGTTTGGTGGGTGTTGAGGATGAAAAGTATCTATAACGAATGTATAGTAGAGAACCGGTTGACAATGTTATGCCAGCAACGGAGAATTACCTCTGGACTCTCGGGGCTAGCCAACCCCGTTTCTTTCCGGTAATGAAGAGTTTGATTCACCGTGAATCCCATTCAGAAGTTGGCGGCATAGTATTGGTCGATAACTCACTTTCTCCCCACGGTGGGGTCTTGGTAGATCGGGTTGCTTCTCCAGAGGAAGCTGCGCGGATGATTAAAGGCCTGCCCCGGTTGGCCGTGAGGGAACAGATCGCCAGAGAGTGCGTGAACATCGCCTACGGATTTTTCTCTCCGCTGGAAGGATTCATGGGGCAAGCTGATGTGGATTCAGTGGTTCGGAACATGACCCTGGCGAGTGGCTACGTTTGGAGTATTCCCATCGTTATGGATGTCTTAAACGACGAGTTGACCTCCCTTGGTGTAGGGGTTGGCGACTCGGTGTTGCTCACCAATCAGGACCAGCCCCTGGCAGTTTTAGAAGTAGAAGAGATTTTCTCCTACGATAAAGAATTGATGGCCGGTCATGTCTACGGAACCAACGACCTGGCGCATCCAGGGGTTATGAGGACCAATTCCTTGGAAGACACTTTCGTCTCCGGACCTATAACCCTGGTCAATCCTCCAGTGATTAATCCACCGTTCGACGGATTCTGGAAGACTCCCCGCCAGATGAGGGAACTCTTTGCCGATCAGGGTTGGACCAAGGTCGTAGCCCACCAGAGCCGTAACGTTCCCCATTCCGGCCACGAGTGGCTGATGAAGGGCGCGTACTTGGCTGCGGAGGCCGACGGGATACTGGTCAGCGCCGTCGTAGGAGAGAAGAAGCCCGGGGACTACATCGACGAAGCGATTGTTCTAGGGCATAATCGTTTGCGGGAAGGCGGGTTCTTCCGAGAGGACGTGCACCAGACTTCCACTCTGATGTGGGACATGCGCTACGCCGGACCGCGGGAGGCTGTGTTCCATGCCTTGGTTCGGAAGAACCTGGGCTGCACTCACCATATGTTCGGCCGGGATCATGCCGGCGTTGGCGATTACTACGATACCTACGCCGCCCACAACATCTTCAGCGAATTACCTGACTTGGGCATCAAGTCGGTTTTGACGCTGGAGTGGTGGTATTGTCCGGTATGCGCCGGAGTTGCCTACGAGGGTCTCTGCGGTCACCGGGACCAAAAGCAGGATCTTTCAGGGACCTTCATCCGCAGCATCATCCAAGGCGGGACGGAACCTGAGCCTCTGACTTTAAGAGCTGAAGTTCTGGAGGTAACCAGCCAGTGCGCGGAAAAGTACGGCTTCGGGTCTCCGTTCGTTACCGCAGAATACCTGGAAAACCGTACACCAGTTATGTCCCTGGCAGCCATGGACTGTACTTGTTCCTGTGAAACTTGAAATGTGATGTCGCCAAGGCCCCCGTACGAACAATGCGGGGGCTCTTTATTTAATCGGGTTACTTGTACCTGGCCATCCAAAATCGAACGGTAAATAGCGGGAGGGAAAATGCCTACATTCGTGGAACCCAATGCCTGCAATGCGTGCGCAGGCGAGCACCTGGGACCCCTTTGCGTGTACATCTGTCCCAACGACCTAATGGTGCTGGACTCCGGTATGAACAAAGGCGCCAACCAAGAGCCAGAGCTGTGCTCAGAATGTTATGCCTGCGTCAAACTCTGCCCTCAGGAGGCGATATTTGTCCGGGGGTATTCGGACTTCGTGCCATTGGGGGCGTCGGTCCAACCGAAGCGAGTAGAAGGGGGTTTCACCTGGACGGTGAAATTCAGGGACGGCAGAGAGTTGCAGTTCACCTATCCTTCCAGGAGTACTCCTGTAGGGTCGTCCGATCCATATAAAGATTTCACTGAAGACAAGGTCAATGACCTGGAAGGCCAGGGGTTGGCGGGAGAATCCAAATGGCTTGGCGTAGACAGATTGCCCACGCTACAAGCCGGTAGTTAGGAGGAATTTCGATGGCTTTACCTACTGTTGAGACGGTTGAATGCGACATTCTAGTCGTTGGTGGAGGAATGTCTGGATGTGGTGCCGCATTCGAATCAAAATATTGGGGCGAAGATCTCAAAGTTGTGATTGTTGAGAAAGCAGTCATCGAGCGTAGCGGGGCAACCGGTGAGGGACTCTCTGCCATCAACTGCTACATGGGGCAGCGGTACGGATGGAACGCTCCAGAAGACTTCGTCAAGTATGTCGTCAATGACATGATGGGCTTGGCCCGGGAAGACCTAGTTTACGATGTAGGCCGTCATGTCGACTCGTCAGTCCATCTGCTGGAAGAGTGGGGCCTGCCAATTTGGAAGAAGGAAAACGGAGAATATGAACGGATCGGACGCTGGCAGATTCCCATACACGGCGAGTCGATCAAGCCGGTAACTGCGGAGCCGGCCAGGAAAGCAGTAGGAACTGAAAATATCTACGAGCGGATAGCAATTACGCATCTTTTGACCGATGCTAACGATCCGAATCGTATCGCCGGCGCTATCGGGTTTGGGGTTCGAGAGAACAAGATTTGGGTGTTTAAAGCCAACGCCGTAATCATCACCAGCGGCGGCGCTTCAAATGTTTTCCGGCCAAGGTCGGTGAACGAGGGCATGGGGCGGACTTGGTATTCAGTGTTCGCTACCGGTTCGGCCTACGGATTGATGATTCCCATCGGTACGGAAATGACCCAGATGGAACACCGTTTCGTGCCCACCCGGTTCAAGGACGGATACGGCCCGGTCGGCATGTGGTTCCAATATTTCCACGCCCACGTAGAGAATGCGTTGGGCGAAGACTATACGGTTACCCGGGAAAGTGAGCTTAGGAAATACGAGCCGTATGGGTCGGCGATACCAACGCCGACTCCTCTTCGAAACCACCAGATGTTCTTGGACGTCAAGGAAGGCAAAGGTCCGATGTACATGCGGACCGATCTGGCGATGCAGGAACTTGCCGCTGGTGATCCGGCGAAAATGGATAAGGTAAGGGAAGAAGCCTGGGAAGATTTCTTGGATATGACTATCGCACAGGCGTTGACGTGGGCATCCCAGAATATCGCTCCTGAGGATACCCCTTCGGAAGTTGTTTTGGCCGAACCTTACATCATGGGTTCCCACTCCGGGGAAGCCGGAGCTTGGGTCAGTGGACCTGAGGATCTAGCTCCCCCTGAGTACTACTGGGGTTATAACAAGATGACCACGGTTCTTGGACTGTTTGCGGCTGGTGACGGAGTTGGCGCTGCGCCGCATAAATTCTCTTCGGGTTCCTTTACTGAGGGTAGGTTAGCTGCTAAATCAGCCGTTAAGTTCGTTAGAGACAACCCTGGAGCGACCACAGTGAGCGACGCACAAGTTAAAAAATTGGCCGAAGAGATCTGGGCTCCTATGGAGACTTTTGAAAAGCATAAAGGCGCCTCGACTGCTGAGGAAATCAATCCCAACTACATCACTCCTAAACAGGCCTTGGTTCGACTGCAGAAGATAATGGATGAATATGGCGGCGGCACTTCTACTTGGTACACGGTCAACGAGGCCACCTTGCTGAGAGGTATCACCCTCATCGAGATGTTACGGGAAGACCTAGCGCAACAAGCGGCTCGTAACCGGCATGAGTTGATGCGATCTTGGGAAGTAGTGCATCGGACGTGGACCGGCGAAGCCCACTTACGTCATCTGCTTCACCGCAAGGAAACTAGGTGGCCGGGCTATTACTACCGGTCCGATTATCCGGACCTGGATGATCAGAACTGGAGAGTCTTTGTAAACTCGCGCTACGACGCAGTGAACAATCAATGGAGCCTGACCACCAAGCCATACGTTAATATCATCAAGTAAATCGGTTGTCGGCCCGAGGCAAGCATTGCCCCGGGCCGACGGCCAAAAGTTCGGATTCAGATTGCTCAAGTCCCACGGTTTATTGCTTCGGCATCTACACTGTCTAGTCTCGGATTCTCTTAGTTACTTCCCAGTATTTTCCTTTGCTGCGATTTATACCGGTTGAGCGTCTTTGGGTACAGCAGTACAATTGAGGCGGATATCCCCTGATAGAAAACCTCTACAGATCTTACCCAATCAGACTAGGAGGCAATGATGCCCAGCGGCAGTAAAAAGGAATGGACCAGGGAAACGCTGGGTCCGGCCATCGACCGATTTCCCGAACGCCAGCCCAAGTTCGTAACCGATAGCGGGCTGGATATCGAGCCGTTGTATGTCCCTGAAGACCTAGCGGGAGACGGACGGGAATACAGCAGGGATGTCGGCTATCCTGGCGAATATCCGTATACCCGCGGAGTCCAGCCTAACAGCTATCGGGGCCGGATGTGGACCATGCGGCAATACTCCGGATACTCCACCGCCGAGGAAACGAACCAGCGCTTTAGATATCTTCTGGACCAGGGACAGACCGGGCTATCAGTAGCGTTTGATCTGCCTACCCAGATCGGTTACGACTCGGACCACCCGCGGGCCCTGGGTGAGACGGGCAAGGTTGGAGTGCCCATATGTAGCCTTGAAGATATGGAAGTCCTGATGCAAGGTCTTCCCATGGACCGGGTTAGTACTTCCATGACAATCAACGCCACCGCCTCCATATTGCTGTGTCTTTATATCGCGGCGGCCAAGAAGCAGGGAGTCCCCCAGGACAAGATAAGCGGAACGATTCAGAACGATATATTGAAGGAATACATCGCTCGGGGGACGTATGCCTATCCGCCGAGGCCGTCCATGCGGCTGGTGGTCGATGTGTTCAAGTATTGCGCCGAAAGCGTCCCCCGCTGGAACACCATCAGCGTCAGCGGATACCACATGCGAGAGGCCGGAGCCACGGCGGTGCAGGAGTTGGCCTTCACCTTTGCCAACGCCATCGCTTATGTGGAGGAGGCGATAGGAGCCGGGTTGCCGGTGGATGAATTCGCCCCCAGGGTTTCCTTCTTTTTCGTCGCTCAAAACAACCTCTTTGAAGAGGTTGCCAAGTTCCGGGCGGCCCGGCGTATGTGGGCAAAAATTATGAAGGAGCAGTTTGGAGCAAAGGATCCACGGTCGATGATGCTCCGGTTCCACACCCAGACGGCCGGCGTGTCCCTCACAGCCCAGCAACCGGACAACAACCTGATTCGGTGCACCGTTCAGGCCTTGGCGGCGGTCTTGGGTGGCTCCCAGTCGCTGCACGTCAACTCCCGCGATGAAGCCCTGGCGCTGCCCACAGAGGAGTCGGCCCAGCTCTCATTGCGCACCCAACAGATATTGGCCTTCGAGAGCGGCGCCGCCGACGTGGTAGACCCGTTGGGCGGTTCCTACTACGTGGAGAGTTTGACCAACCAGTTGGAAGAAGGCGCCTTCAATTACCTGGACCTCATCAAAGAATTTGGAGGTACGGTAGACGCCATCGAGCAGGGCTTCCAGATGCGGGAGATTGGGGAGTCGGCCTATCAGCACCGCCGGGAAGTGGAGACCGGGGACCGGACCATAGTCGGCGTAAATAAATACGTGACCGACGAGCCGCCGCTGGAAGGACTGTTGCGGATCGACCCGGAAGCGGCCCGGCAGCAGATAAAGCGGGTGCAGCGGCTCCGCAAAGAGCGGGACGATTCGCAAGTTCAGGCCGCGCTGAAACGTCTGACAGTTGTGGCTCAGGGCACTGACAATACTGTTCCGGCAATCCTAGAATGCGTGGAAAGCTATTGTACTCTTGGCGAGATTAGCCAGGTCTTTCGGGATGTGTTCGGCGAGCAAGATCAGATGGCGAGTTTCTGAAGAGTAACCTTTCGACAGATCCGAGGCATGAACAAGACCTTAGGAGAATGTGATGCCAAACTTGATACTTAATGAAGAAGAGCAGATGCTTCAAACCTTGGTCCGGGATTTCGCGGACCGGGAGTTGATTCCCAGAGCCAAAGAAGCGGATGAAAAACAGGAGTTCTCCTGGGAGAATTGGCGGGGGATGGCCGGCCTTGGACTGACGGGCGTGGGCATCGACACGGAGTATGGCGGCAGCGGACCCGCCGGATATCGGAAGGTATCCATCGTTGCTGAAGAGGTGGCCAGGGGCGACGCCGGGGCAAGCGTTAGCGTGCTGGCCCATCTGTCGCTCGGTACTACCACCATATACCGGTTTGGCAACGAAGAGCAGAAAAAACGGTTGGTGCCTTCGCTGGCATCTGGAAAGGGCATCGCAGCATGGGCGCTAACGGAGCCGGGCGGCGGTTCCGACGCAGCGGCCCTACAGACCACCGCCACCGAACGGGATGGGATGTACTTCCTGAACGGCAGCAAGATGTTCATCACCAACGCTTCGGTTGCCGAGTCCATCGTGGTGTTTGCTACCCATGACCGGTCCTTGGGGTACAAAGGAATCAGTGCGTTTGTGGTTCACCGGGACTCGCCGGGGCTAACCGTCAACCCGCTCCACGGAAAGATGGGTATGCGTAGCTCCACCACCGACGAGGTCGTCTTCCAAGACACTCCAGTGCCCATGGAGAACCGATTGGGTGAAGAAGGCCGGGGCTTCAATTACGCCATGGACATACTGGACTCCAGCCGGATAATCATCGCCGCCCAGTGTGTGGGCATCGGGCAGTCGGCTTTGGAATCGGCGGTCCGATACGCACAGCAACGCGAGACTTTCGGCAAGCCCATCGCCCAGCATCAAGCCATTCAGTTCATGCTGGCGGAGATGGCCACCGCAGTACATGGAGCCAGGATAGCCACCATGAATGCTGCGACATTGAAGGACGAAGGATTGCCATTCGTCAACGAGGCCTCCATGGCCAAGTTGATTGCTTCGGAGATGTGCGTAGACGTTTCCTCCAAGGCGATGCAGGTCCACGGCGGCATCGGATATTTCCAAGACGCCGGAGTAGAAAGAATCTTTCGGGACGCCAGAGTTACGACCATCTACGAAGGAACGTCGGAAGTGCAGAAGCTAATCATTGCACGGCAGATTCTCGCCCAGTATCCTTTGTAGATGTCTGGTATCTGGGGATCGATCTAAGAGGCTAGCGTTGGGAAGTACCATAAAATCTTGGTTCCTGGGAGGGGCGTAACCGGTGGCTACTGAATCCATTTGCAGCGTTAGTTACATCGACCATGTGGGAGTGGCGGTTAAAGACATAAATGCTGCCCTGAAGTTTTTCCAAGAAGTGTTCGGGGCTCCGCCGGCAGAGATAGCGTCCCTGCCGGATCAAGGGGTTCGAGCGACTCTTATACAAGTTGGGCAGACCAGGCTTGAACTACTTGAGCCGTTGTCGGATGATTCTCCGGTCGGTCGTTTCGTTGAGCGGCGGGGAGAAGGTCTGCACCATCTGGCGCTGAATGTGCCGGGACTGGCCGCAACCCTGA
>Ga0315336_1003291_pt1 | contig 21922 bp, 13 predicted proteins | sample ASW5metaG_FD_204512 | JGI IMG/M metagenome (GOLD analysis project Ga0315336, IMG submission 204512) | Ammonia-oxidizing marine archaeal communities from Monterey Bay, California, United States - ASW #5 | ecosystem: Environmental > Aquatic > Marine > Intertidal zone | place: USA: California... | reverse complement strand
CGCGAACGCGGTCACGTGCGGTCCCGGTTCGGGTCGCTGCTGGCCACCTCCCAGGCGGCGCCGGTATCGCTCACCCGCTTCACGACCGCCCGCTCCGCATCCCCCTTGGTCGCCATCACGAGTGCGTATTGGGTCCACAAGAAGTCGCGGCACAGGACCCGGTCGTCGTGAAGATCGACGCGGAACATCCTGGCGAACTCCCGCGATTCCTCGGGTCCGGGCAAGGGGATCTCTCCGGGCGACTGGGAGAATGCGCGACCGGAGAAGAGCCCGGTTCGCAGGGCACCGAATGGCCCGCCGAGCTCCCACACCGCTCCCTGTACGGTCTGGACGACGGCGAGCACCTCGAGAAACGCCGACAAACTGGCGCCGACGGGTCGGAAACCGCCGCTTTCGTGCATGTACCCACTGAAGAGGACCGGTGGATCGGTGGCGTCTGGATCCTCGACGTTCACGACGAACGTGTACCCGGCGCCGTCCTCGACGGCGAAGACCAGGCGCCCGGACACGATGTGTTGGGGCCCGAGCACATCCAGGCCGGGAATCCAGGCACCGATGTCCACCTGGTTGTCGCGGCCCGCCCGGTCGCCGAACGCCCGGTAGAAGTCGAAGAGTTGCGTCGGAAAGCGAACACCCAGCCGATCTTCGGTTCGGCGTATGTCGGCTTCGGGGGACCCGTCCGCGTCGCTGTACGACACGGCGTACCAGCGGTTGATGAAGGCGATCAGTCGGTCAGTTGGCGAGTCCATGGCCCATCGTACCGATCGACTGCGATCCGTCAGACCATGGTGTAGAGGAGGGTCCAGCCCGTGTAGGCCATTCCGCTGACGACCACTCCTGCGAGTGTCGTCGCAAAGGCGCGGTTGCGCCGGGGTGCGTAGCCGGGGATGGGGTCGGGCTCGGCCGCGTCGACCAGAGCCCGCAGCTGGCGCAGGTCGGCGACGCCCATGATCACGGCCAGCGGACCGAGGAATGGGCCGAAGTAGAAGAGCAGGGTCAGGCCCGCGTCGAAGAGCGTTCCCGGGTCGGCGATCATCAGCATCCCCGCGACGGCGATGGGGGCCAGGAGCACACCGGCCTCGGCCCAGCGATACTCGTGTACGACCGTCGGGGATTCGCAGTTGTCGCAGCACGGTCCGCGCTCGGTCATGAGCAGCAGGGAGCGGGGCAGCTCTTCTCCGCACGCTACGCAGGGGGCGTTGCCGAGCACGATCTTCAGGGCTTCGCCGCCGGCTCGCTTGTTGAGACCGCGTCGGTGGGCGTTTCGGTTTCGGCGCTGGTCGGCGGCCTCTTGCTGTTTGCGGAGCATCCGCCCGAAGTTCGCATTGCCACCGGCCATAGGGGACCTCCTATGCCTGGAATACGCGGCCGTATGGGAGTATATTTCTCAGAATCGTCGCTTACCGGAAGCTCCATGGCCCCTCCCGAATCTGAAGACGCGTCCGTCGTGAAGTTCAGCCTCGATGATTGTTGGGTGGATCTCGGGCGATGCGAAGTCCAGCGAAGAGGGCAGACAACCCACCTGACACCGAAAGAGGTGCAGCTCCTCACCTACCTCTTCCAGAGGTCCAATCAGGTCGTGCCTCGACAGGAGCTGGAAGAACACGTGTGGGGATTCAGGCAGGGGGTGCGCACCCGAACCGTGGCGGTCTGCGTGCGACGTCTTCGACGGAAGATCGAGCGGAATCCGTCAGAGCCCACATCCCTCAAGACAGCCCATGGGATTGGATTTGTGCTTGAGGTGTCCGACACGCCGCAGCCGGTGTTCGAGAACAACCTGCCGTCGCCAACCGGGAACTTTGTGGGGCGTGGCGTCGAATTCGGCGCCCTCGATACTGCATTTCGCGAGGGTGCCCGATTGGTGAGTCTGATCGGTCCCCCGGGAATCGGGAAGACGACGCTGGCGAGACGGTGGGCAGCCGACGACACCCACCGCGAGGCGGTGCTCTGGTGCGACCTCCGACTCGCTCGATCCGAGGGAGACATCGTTCGCGTGGTGGGCAGCGCGATGGGCGTGTCGACGGCGTCAGGCTTGGACACGCGTGTCCGTCGGGCCTTGCGAGCGCGATGTCCACTGTTGCTGGTCTTCGACAACGTGGAACCGTGCCTCGAGCCCGCTTGCGCCGTTGTCGACGGGTGGCTCGATGTGCCCCAGCTGCGCTTTCTCGCCACCAGCCGCCAGTTCCTTGGTCACCCAGATGAACGGGTCATCGAGGTCGGGTCCCTGGCACAAGAAGACTCAGAAGTGCTCTTTGGCCAGTGTGCCCAATGGCATCGACGCGGACAACAGATGTCGGAGGCGGACGCAGAGCACATCGGGGCCATCGCGCGGCAGCTGGACGGGATTCCGCTCGCCATCGAACTGGCGGCGGGGCGGGTGAGCGTGCTCTCCATTGCCGACATCGCAGCGCGCCTGGAACATCGGTTCAAGCTGCTGGGCCGACCTGGCGGCGACCCACGCCATCAGACGCTTCGGGCAGCCATCGACGCGTCTTGGGATCTGCTGGACGGCGACGAAAAGACCGCTTTCGCGCAGTGCGCGGCATTTCGGGGCGGCTTCTCGATTGACGCCGCCGAGCAAGTCCTGGCGCTGGAGGAAACCGAGGCTCTGGATGTGATGCACAGCCTGCGGCAAAAGTCCCTGGTCACGCGCCAGTCATCGGGTGGCGCCGAAGATCGATTTGGGATGCTCTCGATTCTTCAGGAATACGCATTGGAGCGACTCGATCCCCTTGAACCCACGTATCGTCGACACGCCGACCACTACCTGAGTTGGGCCGAGAGCTACAGGGTCAGTCCGGAGTACGCCACTCGGCGGATGCTGAGTGAGATCCCCAACTTGCGCGCTGTTGTGAAACGCTTCGCCGTGGCCGACGCAGAACTTGCCGCCAAGGCGGTGGTTCACTTGACTGCTGTCAGCGGCGCGGCATCGTTCGCGGCCAACCTCGAGGCGACCGAGTCGGTATTGGATGCGTTGCCGCCCGATCGTCGTGCCCTCAGATGCAAGCTGCTCTGTGGCCGCGGGTTTCTCCTGGAGAACCTGGGTCGACTTGCGCCCGCGGCTCAAAGCATGGAGGCCGCGCACGCGCTGGCGCAGGATCTCGACGGCGATATCCAGGCGTTCGTGGGCCAGGGCATGGCTTCGATCTTGGTCTCGCAGGGCCGCCTGACCGAAGCAGCGAGTTTCCTCGACTCAGCACTTCGGTACTTCTCGACCCACGAAGGGCACGTTCGACGCGAGAGTCGCTGTCGTTTGCTCTCGGGAAACCTGCATGCCCGAATGAATCGACTGAGAGAGGCAGAGGACGCCTATCGCCAGTCGTTGAGACTCTTGCGGCCGCAGGACCATCATGGGAGGGCAGCGGTGCTGGCCTGCCTCGGAAGTCTCCTGGCCTCGCAGGAACGCTCCGAAGAGGCCATGGCGGCCATCACAGAGGCGCTGGCCGCGTTCGAGCGTCAGGGTGATCAACTGAGGACGTCCATCGTGAGCTGCACCCTGGCCGCCTTCCTTACCGACGCGGGCGACTACGACGCGGCGCAAGGCCACCTGGACCGGGCCCTGCACGAGAGCCGCCGGGCTGGCTCGTTGCACGTTCAGTCCCTGGCGACCGGACAACTGGGCACTCTGGCCTTTCTTCGTGGAGATCCCGAGCCCGCTTCCCGGCAGTATCGGCGGGCGCTCGCGCTCAACCAACAGGTCGGCGATGGCCGGCTCGAGGTCACGTTCCAGGCGTTCCTCGCGGCCGCCTGTTGTGTTCTTGCGCGCCCAGTGGCAGCGCGAGGTGCCATGGAGACGGCACGTGGCCATGCCGCGGCGAATGGCGATGAGGCGCTGCAAGCCTTGTTGGAGGTCGTAACTGGCTTTTTCGACTTGTTGGACCCCGAGTCGGGCGACTCGGCGGGGCTCGTCAGGGCTCGGGACCGGGTCGAGTGGGCTCGGGAATCACGGGACGGCAAACCCGGCTGGGCGCGTCGCAACGGGTCCGTGCGAATGGCCACCCGGCTGCTGGACCGTGAACGGAAACGAGCCCGACGATCTCCCTCCGGTCGATAGTCCCGCTCGAAACATCCATTACGTGACGCGCAAGCGCGCCACTGGGGAGATGCCGTTCACAGTCGACACTCAAACCGGAGGGCGCAAGCGCTATTTCCTCCGGTTTGGGCGCCGACCCTGAACGGCACCGCTGAATGTCGCAATAATGTTCGAAACGCGCGCAGACCGAAGGGGTATTTGTTTTATCTACCTCGGAGTCAACGATGCGTTCTACCCTTTCTCTCTCCCTTCTGCCGGTCGTCCTGTTCCCCGCCCTCGCCTGTCTGGGACTTGGGAACAAAGACGACGACACCTGCGCCGACGGCTTCGTCCTCGGTGCCGATGACAACTGCTATGAGGTCGATGACGACGCCGATCCGCAAGACGCGCCAGGGGGCAACGGCGGAACGAATGGCGGCAATGGCGCCAGCTCCGTGACCTTCATGGATGTCGGCGCCGACTGTGTCGGCGACTACGACTGGAGCTGGTGGAACGTGCGGGCGGTGTTCGATACGCCCCCGACGGCGGTGATTGTCAACGTGTGGGAGACCGGCACGGCCTTCGCCTACAGCTGGAACGAAGAGCACATCCTGAGCGCCCCTGGCGGGGGCCCCGAAGCTGCCTTGTTCGAGGCCACGCTCCAGGTGATCCCGCGCGACTACGGATACCTCGAGTGGGAGTGGGTTCCCAACTCTCTCGACACGCTCTTCATGTGCGACAGCCAGAATGCGGTCACCTGGTCCTATCGGGCCTACGACGCGAATGGCGATCTCCTGGGATGTGTCATGACCGGGCACGATCCCGCAGAGGCCGTTGTCCGCATCGGGAACGGCAACAACGCCGAGACCTCGCCGGCCGACCTCATGGACTGTGAGGTCTGGTAGTTGGGCGACTACCCACTAGGATGACGGGAGGAGGCGCTCGTGCCCTTTGCGACCATCGCGCTGTTGGCCTGTGCCACGGGCATTGCGGCGACGCCGATGCAGCACGACATCGAGATGGAGCGCCTCTTCAAGGCTGGCCACTATAGCGAGGCGGCACACCAGGCGCGCGCGGCTCTCGAGCTCCGCGAACAATCGCTTGCAGCCGACGATCCGGTGCTGGCCAAGAACGTCAACAACCTGGCGATCCTTCTCAAGATGTCCGGAGACTATGCGGCCGCCTTCCCCCTGTACGAGCGCGCCATTCGTATCCGCGAGAGAACGCTGGGCCCAGGCCACATCGAGGTCGCGCGCAGCAAGCTGAACCTCTCCAGCCTCGCCCGTGTCACCGGCGACCTGGTCCGGTCGCGGGAACTATGCGACGAGAGCCTGGCCCTCGCGGAGTCCGCCACGGGTCCGGATCATCCGACCTTGGTGGAGTTTCTCAACGGCCTGGCGCTGGTCCAGGAACGTCAGAACGAGCTCCTGCAGGCGCGGGCCTCCTACGAGCGGAGCCTGGCCATCCTCGACAAGGCCGAACCCGTCGACGAGAGCATGCGCGCCAGGATTGCCGTGAACCTGGGCGCGCTCTTGTACCAGCTGGGTGAGTATCCAGAGGCGAGGGAGCGAATGCAGCAAGGCGTCTCGCTCCGAGAGGTCGTCGTGGGGCCAGAACATCCCGCCTACGCCGAGGCCCTCAACAACCTCGCAGGACTCGAGGGACATCTGGGCAACTACACCGCGGCCCGACGACTCTATGAACAAAGCCTGGCCATCTACGAAGCTGTATCGGACGGCATGATGGTGGCCACCGTGGGGCAGAATCTCGCCGGGATCATGAGGACACAAGGCGACTTTGCGGCGGCTCGCGCGCGATTCGAACGGAGCTTGGCGATCCTCGAACAAGTGAAGGGTCCCGAGCACCCCGACGTCGCGATTGTCCTGAGCAATCTCGCGGTGGTGCATGCCACGTCCGGTGAGCCGGATCTGGCCATGCCGCTGTACAAGAGAAGCGCCTCCATCATGGAGAAGTCCCTCGGGCCCCGGCATCCGCGGCTCGCGGGCACGCTGTTCGCTCAGGCCGCTCTGCTGCGGACGACCGGGGACCTGGTGCGCGCAATGCAACTGTATTCTCGTGTCTTGGAGATTCGCGAGGCGTCCCTCGATCCCGGGCATCCGGACATCGCAGGCACACTCGACGCCATGGGAAGAGTGCATCGCGGGATGGGGGACCTGGACCGAGGCCGGGAACTCCACGAGCGCGCACTGGCCATCAATGAGGAGGCCTTTGGACCCGAGCATCCGGTGGTGGCGAGCTCACTGGCGAACCTCGCCGACGCGTACCGACAACTGGGTCTCGCCGAGGAGTCTCGACGCCTGTGGAGGCGTGGACTGGCGATCCACGAGGCGCGACTGGAGCTCGTCGACGCGCTCAGTGAGCGTGAGGCCATCGCCTACCTCGGCACCGTGCGCTTGTACCTCGATGTGTGGCTCGACAACTTCGACCGTCTGGAGGATGCGGCGGATTCATGGTCGGCGGTGCTGCGGTGGAAGGGCCTGGTGACGCGGCGGGTTGGCGGCCGTGCTGCCGTCGGACCGGTTGCTGACGATCTCGCGGGGGTGCGGTCGGAGATGGCCTCGCTGGCCTGGGCGCCGTATGGACCCGGCGAGGCGGAGCAGCGATCTGCTCGACTCGCCGAACTCACCGACCGCAAGGAGGATCTGGAGCGCCAGCTCGCGGGGACCCACGACTCCTGGCGCGGCGGCACGAAGGTCCACACGGCCACGGAGTTGTGCCAGGCCCTGCCTCCGGGAACTGCCCTGGTGGACTACCTTCGCGTCGACGAGCACGCCCACCCCCGGTATCTCGCGTTTGCGACGGTCTCCCCGGAGTGTCGGGTCACCCGCGTCGAGCTTCCCGATGCCGAAGCGGTGGACGAGGCGATTCGGGCGTGGCGACAGGTTCTGCCAGTCGCTTCGCCCTCGCGGGTTCGCGGTCGCGGCCGGCGGGTCACCGCAGCCCTGTGGGAACCAGTCCAAGGCGTTCTGTCGTCGGCGGAGCGGCTGATTGTCGTGCCCGACGGTCCGATTTCCGCTGTGCCATTCGGGGCCTTGCCCCTCGACGAACACACGTTTCTCATCGAGCGGTATCCGATTCAGGTCCTGTCGGACGCCCTGCAGATCATTCGACCCCACGGCCCCTCTGGAACCGGTCTGCTCGCGGTGGGTGGCGTCGATTTTGGCCCTGCAAGGGGCGAAGAGGGAGCGTTGTGCGCTCGGAACTACGGACCGTTGCCCGCTACCCGCCTCGAGGCCGATCGCATCGCCGAACACTGGGTGCAAAGCCAGCACCGCCGAGAAACCGCCATCGTGCTCGGGGGCAGCGACGCGACCGAGGTAGACGTGAGCGCGGCGATGTCCGGGACCCGACTGATTCACGTGGCATCGCACGGCTTCTTCGCCACGAGCACTTGCCGCGAGCTGATGACGGCGGAGCGCAACCCGCTTCTTCTGTCGGGACTCGTGCTGGCGGGTGCCAACGAGCGGAGCGATGAGCGTCGCGACGACGGACTGCTCACCGCCGAGGAGGTCAGCCTCCTGGACCTGCGGGGAACCCAGCTCGTGGTCTTGAGCGCTTGCGAGACCGGCCTGGGGGAGGTCACATCCGGTCAAGGGGTCCTGGGGTTGCAGCGGGCATTTGCCAGCGCGGGAGCGCAGAACCTCGTGATGAGTCTCTGGTCGGTGCCGGACGCCGCCACCGAGAGACTGATGGATGCGTTCTATGGCCGACTGCTGCGAAAGCGCCGACCCCTGCCGGTGCCGGAAGCCCTGCGCGAAGCGCAACTTGACCTACTCCGCGACAGTCGGGACGATTGGGGCCACGGCGACCCCGGCACCTGGGCGGCGTTTGTCGCTGGCGGTCCTGCATAGCGAGTGAGCGGAGCTGTGGTGGTGAGCACGAAACCGGCCCACTCCGATGGGCGACCGTCGCCGAGCTGGCGGCGAGAGGTCGCAAGGGCTTCCAGCTGCGCTCGTTGGAGCCCGCCATGGCGAGGCCGGAGAGCACCAGGGGGTTGAAGCCGGCCATTTCGGAGTGCATGGGCGGGTCGAAGGCGGAGATACACCCGTCCCCGGCGAAGAAACCGTGGGTCGCGATGTGCAGGGCCCGATGGTTCGGAGCCCGTTCGGACACCGCAGCTTCGGTGGCCTCGGAACCGGTCAGGATCTCGGCTGAGCGGCCCCAGAGCCTGGCGATTCGAGCGACTTCACTGGCAGTCGCGGGCCAGCTCGTCCAGCTCGTCCAGCTTGGCCATCGCGCCGTCGATTGCGCTTGCTCGTGCTCGATTCGCCTGGTGCCGTACCACGCGGGATGCCAGCACGGCCTCGGCGTAGCCGACTGCGTCATGGGCAGTAGACTGCAGGTGGGGGTTCCGTGAACGCATTCCCGCGCCTGTTCGTCTGGTTCAACGCCATCCTCTTCGCCTCGGTGGGCGTCGGCTTCCTGGTCGCTCCCGAATTCTTCGGCGCCTGGGTGGAGCTCGAGCTCTCCAGCGACACTGCACGCACCGACGTCCGCGCCGTCTATGGAGGTCTCGACCTGGGTATGGGGCTGTTCCTCCTGTGGTGTGGGGCCGATCCCGAACGCACGCGGGCCGGGATCGCGGCCGCGACCCTCGGGGTTGTCGGGCTCGCATTTGGGCGCACCCTCGGCTCGGCCATCGACGGTCTGTCCGCTGCGAACGCGCTGTTCCTGGCCATCGAGCTGACCTGCGCGGCCGGCGGTTTGGTGGCGTGGCGACTTCACAGAACGCCCCACGTGACGTGAGAGTTGCTAGGTTGGGCGCATGGCAGAGGACGCGCAACGCAGTCTCGCGACCATTGCCGCGTTCGCGCAGGCGATGTTGCGCCACCACACGCTCGACGACCTGCTGTGGGACATCGCAGATCTCATTGGTGAATTGCTGGGTTTCGACGATTGTGTGATCTATATGGTCGAGGGCGAGGTGCTCGTTCAGGCTGCGGCATTCGGACTGAAGAACCCCACGAAGCGCCAGATCAAAGAGCCCATCGTCATTCCAATCGGACGCGGGATCGTCGGATCGGTCGCCCTGACAGCGGAGGCCGAGTACGTCGCCGACATCTCGTCAGACGAGCGGTACATCGCCGACCAATACGCGGGTCGCAGTGAGCTGACGGTGCCGGTGGTCTTCGACGACGAGGTGATCGGCGTCTTCGACTCGGAGTCCGACGTGCCCGACGGCTTCTCCGAGCTGGACCGGATGCACTTTCAGCTCGTCGCGGACATTGCCTCGTCGCGCATTGCGTGGCTGCGCTCGGAACGATCGCGCCTGGCGGCCATCAAGCGCCAGGACGCGGCCCGGCTCGAGGCGCTCGGGCTCCTGGCCGGCGGGATTGCCCACGACTTCAACAACCTGCTCTCGATTGTGCTGGCCAGCTCGGAGATCAGCGAAATGGCGAGGAATTCGCTGGAGCGGGAGACGTCCCACCTGGCCCTCCGAGCGGCAGTCGCCCGGGCGAGCGGGCTGACGAAGCGTCTCGGGACGTTCGCGAAGGGCGGGGCGCCGGTCCGGGAGCTCATCGATCCCGTGGCGTTGCTGGAGCCCATGGTCGACATGATCGGAGCGTCCATCCGTTGCCAGTTGAAGGTCCGTGGCGCCCTGCCGTTGCTGAACGCCGACGCGACCTTGCTGTCACAGGTTCTGCAGAACCTGTTGGTGAACGCGTCGGAGGTCACGCCACCGGGCGGGACAGTATCGGTCCTGGCCGAGCGGTGTGCCTTCGAGGGCGGTGTTGGCCTGCGCATCGAGGTGGCCGACCAGGGGCCGGGCATTCCAGACGAGACGCTCACGCAGATCTTCGATCCGTACTTCTCGACGAAATCGCGGGGGTCCGGACTCGGTTTGGCGACGGCCTATTGGAGTGTGGTGCGCCACGGCGGCACCATCGAGGTCGTCTCGTCCAACGATGCTGGCACCGTGTTCCGGGTGACGCTGCCAGCGCTGGAAGGCACGCTCCCCGGCCTGTCCGAGAAGCCCGGTTCAAAGCGACCGAAGACCCTGAAGATCCTGGTCCTCGAGGACGAGGATCTCCTTCGGCGGGTGCTGTACAATCTGCTGGGGCGGGCGGGCCACGAGGTGCTGGTCATCGAGGACGGCGCCGAGGCGGTCGCGATCTGGCAGGCGGCTTCAGAAGGGGGGCAACCCTTCGACCTGGCACTGCTCGATCTGCACAATGCCGGGGGTATGGGCGGCGTCCTGGCATTCCAGGCGCTCCGAGAGACCGACCCCACTTGCCGGGCCGTGTCGATGAGTGGCTACAGCGAAGACGAGGGCCTGCTGGAGTACAAACGCCTGGGATTCCGCGGGCGCCTGGAGAAGCCGTTCGATCTGATCACGCTGAGCGCGGTGCTCGCCGACGCGATGACCGACGGGTAGCTTCCGAGCACGTCAGCGCCGCACCGGCAGTTGGTCCGAGTCAGCTGACCAAAGCAATCGCTGCCGGATGGCCCCCATGTCGGGCCCATCCAGCCGCGTCGGCGCTGTAAGAGGCATCGGTGACGGAGGTGTCCGCGCCACCGTCCAGGAGCAGCTTCGCGGCCTCGACCTGACCGTGCCACAGGGCTTGATGCAGAGCGAGATCCATTGACACACCCAGCGCCAGCAGGACCCGGAGACCACCGAGGTTGCCCTGCGACGCCGGGGCGGACTTGGTGTCCGGGAAACGCTCCAAGGCTCGACCCAGCAGATCCGCATCCGACGCGATGAGGGCATCGACCTCATCTGTCTGACCCGCCAGGATGGCACTCACGAGCTGCTCCTCGGAGTCCAGGTCCACTGTCGGCGCCCCCGCCGCACGCAGGAGATCGGCCACGTCTCGATGGCCATGTCGCCAGGCGGCGGTCCAGGCGGCGTTTCCATCCGGCGAGGTGTACGCGGGGTCGACACCGGACTCGAGCAGGAGCCTGACGCGCTCGAGGTTTCCGTAGGCGGAGGCGGTCATCAGCTGGTACTCCAGAGTCTTCGCAGGCTCCGGGTGGTCGTGTTCCCAGGTCGTGTCCGCCGCTGGAGAAAGCCCGAACTCCAACAGGATTTCCAGCGCGGCGCTGTCGTCCGAGAACATGCGGTTGTACAGCGCCTGAGCATCGTTGGGATCGGCCCCTCTCGACGAAATCGCCCGGGCTTTCGACGGGGTCCCGCGCGGCGAGATCACCGTCCGCGAGGCCGAGGTGATCGACGTGTATGGCCCGATGGAGGAGCGCGCCGCCGCCCGGGCGGGCGACACCGAGACCCGGTGGCAAGACGTGCCCGACGCCGACGTCAGGGCGTGTAATACCGCGCTTTGTCACGTCGATCCGGTCAGCTGGCGCTACTATATCGCGCGGTACATGACCTGGTCTCTACTGCACTTCGAGACCGATTCGTCCATGAGCGCGGACGCCATCATCTACACCTTCGACGTGGCGACCGACAGCCCCGTACTGACGGCGTACGCCCACGAGCGCTTCCAGCTGCTGGACCGGGCGCAGTCCGAAGTGGTGGCGCGGTTCCTTCGGTACATGTCCACTCGTGAAGACTTCGCCGATGCGCGCGTCGCAAAGAAAGCAATGGGCAAGTACTGGGACAGATTCGATCGGTAGAGGGATGGTCGGCGTCTGGCGGAGGGGCAGAAAATAGGTAAGCATGACGGAGGCCATGGGATTCGATGTTGGGACCGTTTCAACTGCTGGAGCCCATCGGGACCGTCTACAAGGCGCGCCACGTTGGCCTGGGTTCCGAAGTGGCCATCAAGATGGTCTCCTCGACGTCGGCGAATCTCGAGGTCTTTCGGGCCGAGGCACGAGCGATCTGTGCGCTCGATCATCCGCACATCATCGGCGTGTATGACTACGGCGAGGTCGGGCGAGATGCCCAGGCGCCGCTGATCCCTGGCGCGCCCTGGCTGGCGATGGAGCTCGCTTCGGGCGGCACCTTGTTGTCTCGCCGCTTTGGCATGGCGTGGAGCGATGTGCTCCGACTCCTCCTCAACCTCCTCGATGCGCTGGCTCACGCCCACGCCTGGGGTGTCCTGCATCGAGACCTGAAACCCGCGAACATCCTCTACTGTTCGGGAGTGGATGCCCGACCGGGGTGGAAGTTGGCGGACTTCGGCCTGGCCCACGCCATCAACGAAGAGTCGCGGTCCGGTCCGAGATTGATGGCGGGCACCCTGGGATATATGGCTCCGGAGCAGATCAACGGCCAGGATGAACGCCTGGGGCCATGGACGGATCTGTACGCCCTCGGTTGTGTTGCCTACGAGATGGTGGCCCGAAGGCCCGTCTTTCGGCGGGGGGATTCCATTGCAACGCGTCGGGCTCACCTCGACCTGCCGCCCCCTCCATTGCCGCCCGGGCTCGCCGTGCCAGCTGGCTTCCAAGCCTGGCTGATGGCGTGTCTGGAAAAGAGGCCGGGAGACCGGTTCCGGCGGGCTGCCGATGCCGCCTGGGCGCTCAGTCGACTGAGAACACCGACCGGCGGGGGTGGGCTTCCGATAGTTGAACTCGCCGAGTCCGACTCGGAGACCTTCGTGCTGGATCTCGGTGTTGCAACCCGGGCTTGGGCAACGCAGACCGGTCCCACCGAGCGCCGTCTGGTGATCTCGGAGAAGACGTATGTGGATGGCCCGGACACGGCCCAGGCCGCCGCCCAGCCAGAGCCGTCGCCGGATCACACGCGCGATCGGATGCACGCGATACCGCCTCCGTCGGACAACTGGAGGCGGTCTGTCGCTGCGGAACAGGCCCTCCGCACCACCGGGTTGGGGCTCGGGATCCTGTCCATGCGCGCTCCGCCCTTTGTCGGTCGCGAGGACGAGCGCGATCGGATCTGGGCGGGATTGGTGAAGGCTCGTCAGACCGGATCGCCGGTGTTCGTCGGGGTGTGTGGCGCCCCGGGAGTCGGCGCTTCTCGATTGATCCACTGTGTGGGGGGCCGGGCCGATGAAACGGGCGCGGCCACGGTGCTGCGCGCTCGCTACGGCGGGGGTTCAGGCGGGGACGGGCCGGCGGCCATGCTGCGGCGTTTCCTGCGGACGGGGACCGACCCGGAGGCTGCGGTGCGCCGGGTTCTCGGGCGGACAGGACTTCGAGACCCAGACGAAATATCCGCTATTACCTCCGCTATTCAGACGGATGGCACGAGTCGGCAGGTCGGAGGCGCCCTCATCGACGCGCTGGAATGGCTCAGCCTGGAGCGACCCGTGATGGTGTTGCTCGACGATCTGCATCGCGAACCCAAGGCCTTGGCCTTTGTGAAGCAGATCCTCGCTCTCGCCCGAGGGCCCATCCTGGTCCTTGGCACATGGACTGCCGGAGCGTTCCATTCACGGTCGGCGCCCAAACCGCCGGAAAAGGCGCTTGCGCCCGGCGGTTTGAGTGTCGGTCGTGAATTGAATGCCCTGCCAACCGGAGCGAAAGCGGAGGGCGGAGGCCGATTTATCGGCCGGAGTAATGGATTGGACACCGATCTCGATGTGATCGAACTCGGACCGCTGTCAGATGGCGACCAGGTATGGCTCGTGCGGCAGCTGCTGGGAGTCAGTGACGCGCTCGCGGCCGACGTCGCCCGTCACACGGCCGGTAACCCGGGGTTTGCGGTTGATCTGGTTCGGGATTGGGTCCGGCGAGGGCGCCTGGTTCCGGGACGGGACGGGTTCGAACTCGCCGAGGATACCGGCCTCGTTCTGCCGGTGGAGGCTGCAGATCTGCGCAGCGAGGGCCTCGATCGATTCCTGCGCACTTCTGACAGGACTGCAATGGAACTGGCCGCCATCCTCGGAGAAGGCTCGGCACGAACCGTGTGGCTGGCGGCGTGCGACGCTGCGCAGGTCCAACCGAGTGCCGATCTCGAGGAACGGTTGATTCGGGCCGGTCTAGCTCGCTCTGGTGCGTCGGGGTGGTCGTTCAGTACGCCGGTTCTTCGCGAACTCGTCGTCACTGCCGCGCGAGAAGCCGGGCGGTGGGAGACCCTCAACCAGGTCGCCGCTGAGGTGGTGGACGACTCCGAAAAGAAGGGCCGACACCTCTACGCTGCTGGGGATCTTGACGGCGCCGTCGATGCGCTGATGCGCGGGCTCGATGGCTTGATGTGGACCAGTCGATTTGGTGCCGGAAGTGCATTGATCAGTGTGGCTGAGAAGGCGTTGGACGCCCTTGGCTCGGACCGGAACGAGCGCTGGGCCGAGCTCCAACTTCGGCGCGTGTGGGTCACATTGGCCTTGAACGGCGACACCGTCGCGGCCGAGGCTCTGGCCGCGGAGGTTGTTCGAGAATCCGAGGTTCGCGGCTGGCTCTCGGTGCGCGCCTCCGCAGGTCGCTGGCTCGCCCGCTGCAAGTACCACAACGGTCGTTTTGAGGAATCGAAGGAGATCTTGTGGGACAGCATCGAACGATTCCGCGCCCTGGGCGATGCGTCCAGCGTCGCCCGTTGCCTGCGCATCCTGGGTCAGGAGGCCACCACCGCCGGAGACCTCGCAACTGCCGAGCGCAGGATCGCCGAGGCCGAGCAGATCTACCGGGATCTGGAGGATCGGGCCGGCGTCGTTCGCTGTCGCGCGCGACTGGGAAACATCGCGCGTCAGAACGGAGACTGGGACGTCGCGGCGAAGCACTATCACGGTTGTGAGGCTATCTATCGAGAGCTCGGCAACTTCCCCGGGATGGTGGACAACCTGACCTCTCTCGCCGAGGTCGCGCGTTGGAAGGGCGACCTCGACGATGCCGAGGCCCTCACCCGAAAGGCCATCCGTCTCGACCGCGTCCTCGGCAAGCCGCCAAGCGCCGTCAAGCAGATGAATCTGGCGATCTTGCAGCTTCTACGACAGGACTGGATCGGCGCAGAGCGAACCGCTGCGGCTGCGCTCCGGCATTGGGACGCCGTTTCTCATCCCCATTACGGCGCCGCTTCGCGCTGTCTGATGCTCGCACCGTGCGCCGTGGCCGGAGACTGGTTGAGCTACGACAAGCACCAGGCCGCCATCGTGGACGCGCTTGTCGGCCAGCCGTTCGCAGACGTGGACTTCGCCTGGGCCTGGGAGCTCGCCGGCGAGAAAGCCATGGAGGCGGGGAGGCAAGGCCGCGCCGTCTTCGCATGGAAGCAGGCCTTGGACCAATGGCAGAAACTCGGTCGCGAGGACCGGATTCGGGAGCTGGAAAGACGCCTTTAGGTCAGCGAGGAGCCATGCAGCCGCCCGCCACCTCACGACGCGGGGAGCACGAACGAAAACCGACTGCCCTCGCCAACTGCGCTGACGATGTGGACCTCGGAGTCGTGGGCGCGGGCGATCTGCTGACAGATGGCCAGGCCGAGGCCGGTTCCGCTTGGCTTGTCGGTCAGCGAGTCCTCGGCTTGCCTGAACCGCCCGAAGATGGCCTCTTGCTGCGTGTCGGCAACGCCGCTGCCGGTGTCGGTCACCGAGAATTCGATGCCCGAGTCCACCACGCTCGCCTGGAGCGTCACCGTGCCACTGTCTGTGAACTTCGAGGCGTTGGAGAGCAGATTGACCAACAGCTGAATCAGCCGGTGCTCATCGCCGACGACCTCGGGCAGTCCGGGGTCGACCACCACCCCCAACGTCACGTCTCGGTCCTCGGAGAACAGGGCGGCGACGGCGTTTGCGGACTGGGTGACCAGTGCGGACACGTCGATGGGATTGCGCCGCCAGACGACCCGCCCCGCCTCCATCTTGGCGATGTCGAGCACGTCGTTGATCAGCTCTGTGAGCCGCTCGCCTTCGCTGACGACGATGCCGAGGTTCTCCAGGGCTTCGGCCATTGCCTTCTGGGCGCGTTCTGCGTCCTTGGGAAGCGCTGGAGCCACGCGCTTACTCAGGCGCCGTCGGATCATCTTCGCGAAGCCCAGCACGCTTGTCATCGGCGTCCGCAGCTCGTGGGAGACGGTCGAGATGAACTCGGTCTTCAGCCGGTCGACCTCTCGTTCGAGGGTCACGTCGCGGACGATGGCCACGACGCCATAGGGGGCGTTTTCTCCCGGAAGTGGGGTGACGGTGACCTTGCCGTCCCGCCCGTCGGGAAGAGGCATGAGCTGGGTTGCTGCAATGCCAGACTGCCGAACCTGTTCGATGAGCGGCAGCTGGTCTGGATCGGCGATGCCGAAGATGCCAGTCAGCTGGTCGTTCAGCAGGCGAATGCTGCCGTCCGCACCGAGGGCGATGATGCCCTCGGCCATGTTGTCCAGCACGGTCTGACGGTCGCGGATCGTCTGGGACAACTCCTGGGTCCGCTTGACCACGATCGCCTCGAGACCGGCATTGAGGGTGCGGTTTGCCGTGAGTTCGGCTTCGATGAAGCGAATGGTCGCGATGGTGATGACACCGGTCAGGAGCTCGATACTGATCATGTCGATGGCATCGCCGGGCACAAAAGCGTGGGGCGTGCCGACGAGTTCTCCTCGGAACAGGGGGTAGAAGGCCGCCGTCCACGCCACCGAGAGCGCGGTGTTGATGACGGCGAAACGCTGGGTCATCAACAAGCCGTTAACTGCGATGAACACCGGATACCAGCGAGCCCATCCGCCGTAGAAGAGTTCGGGCTTTCCGTCCAGTGCTCCGGCGAGGCTGCTGATGGAGAACATCACCAGCAGCAGGGGCACGACGTAGGTGGCGAGGTGGTCGCGACCCGTCCAGACCAGCCCGATTCCGAGCCACATCGTCAGGGCCAGCACGCCGTCGGTCATGAAGTGGAAGATCGGCGCGTGGAACCCCTGAGCGAGGTCGTTGGTGAGCGCTGCCAGGCAGGCGAGGAAGCCGCCCAGATACAGCACCATCATGGCCCGGGCGCGCAGCTGAAAGAAGTGCGGCCGATCCGCGTAGACAGCGTCCATGCGGCCAACCAGATCGCTGGGCCAGCTCATGGAGCCATCCTACCCTTATGACCTTCGCTGGGACGTGGGAGTGGATCTCTGATTTGGAGACCCATGCTGCGATGAAGAGATGCATGGCTCGAGATCGGTGTTTCACTCCGGCACGGCCCTTGCAGTTTGCTGGGGTATGAAACTTCTTCTTCTGGCGTCTCTGGCCTACGCGCTTCCGCTCGCCCTGTCGGCAAGCCAACAACATCAGCTGCTCGATCATTGCGTCGAGGGACAGGCGGACGCCTGTCTCGAGCTGGCAACGGCGGCTCGAGACGCATACGCGGCGTCCAAGGCGCTCACTGGCGTGGGTCCGATGTTTCGGCGTCACCAGGCCGCCGCCCTTCTCAATCACGCATGTGATCTGGGGAATCTAGACGCCTGCGCCGACGTGAAACGACAGATCGGCGGGTGCAAGACCTGGGTAGAGCAAGAGGACTGCGCCCGTCTGCTACGCCAGACAAAGTCCCCAGCGACGTGGGGCCGACCCGAAGTGCATCGACTCCTGGATGGGCGCGGAGAGAACGCGGGTGGAATGCGGACGGTCGACTGGCGTGCTGAGGGTGTCTTCGCCGCAGGAGAGGGCGCGGTATGGGCGCTCGATGGTGGGGCCTTGCGAGAACTTGCCCATTTGGGGGGACACGCCGACGCCATCATGCCGATCGAATCCGGGGTCCTGTTGTACGTCGACAACGCTTTTCAGCGAGTGGGCCCCGAGGGGGCTCAGCCCGTTCGAGTTGAGGGAGACCTGCTTCCGTGCGGACCCGGTGCCTTCGTGGGTGGCAGCTCGGCGCATGTTGCCGCGCAAGCCGGCCATTGCAACGAGGGAGGGGTGCTGGCCAAGGTGTGGTTGGACGCGGGCAGGATACGGTCGACAATCACGTTTTCCGAGGATGTCGACGGCCCAATCGTGGATGTCGATGCAATCACCGGGCGTATCGCCGTCGCGTCCATGCTCAGCGCGATCACCTGGACGACGACCGATCCAAACGAAGACGACGCCCTGGTGCTACATCCGCCACCCGGACGCATGTTCGAGGAGATCGCGCTCTCCCCCGATGGAGCAGGTCTGGCTTTTGTCGACGATGAAGGTGTCGCCTGGTTCGCCGCGTTCGCCGCGCCAGAAGATCGGAAACGCCTCGCAGAAGCTTCCTCGGGCCTGTCCTTTCATCCATCTGGGCAATGGCTCGCTGTGGGTGGGCTCGGTTCGGTTCGCTTCTCGTCGGTCGATGGCAAGCCCAAGGGCTCGCATCGCGTGGGACACAAGCAGTTCGCGCAGCGCCCCCTCGCATTCTCGCCCGATGGGACCGCGCTATTCACCGCCGGCGGCTCCTCTCACATTCTGTCGATTGCGGGCTCCCAATGGAACGAGGTCGTGGCGCCGTGGACTTTGCCGTCGTCGTCTCAGCCAAAGGCTGCGGAAGTCGTCGACGGCAAGGCGCGAATCACCCTTCCCGGCCGACAGACAGGTACCCTGATCGCGCAGGAAGAAGGCCGATACATCACGATGGGAACGCCGGTTCGAGGGGAGGGCCTATGGGAACTGGAGCTGCCCCCGGGGGAGTACACCCTCCTGCACAGTCTGGACGCGACGATTCGGCGCTGCACGCTCGTGCTGACCGAGGCCACGGCCCACCAGAGCGAGTGGGTGATGCCCGCTCGTCGTTCGGTGCGGTTCGAGGATGCCGCGGGGCTCGGTATTGCCGGGATCAAGCTACGTTGGGGGCTGGTCAATCCGCCCCATCTTCACATCGAGCCGACGACTGGCTCGGATGGCATCGTGCACCTTCCCGACCTCGGCGCCGAGGGCCGCCTGACCCTGGCCACCTCCGTTCCCGGTCTTCTACCTTTGGATATCGTGGGAGAACTCCCCGGAACCGTGGTCGCAACGGCCGCCGATGATGGCGCGTCGGTCCCGCTGCCCAGACTCGCGAAATGGCGGGCATGGCTGCCCGGGAGCTGGTCGGTCCAGGACAAGGTGATCGACATCACGTCGCAGACCTGGGACGACATCGAGTTCGCCGCGACCGACCGCGTCGGGGAGATCCTGATCACCAAAAATCGGAGCGCCGGCCCCTGGAAGAAGTGGAGCCGGGGTCGTGTTCGTTTTGTCGACAGAGACACCATGGTGGTGGTGTCTGGGACGACAAGACGTGAATGGTCGTTCGTGTACCGCCGCACAGCGGATCCGTGAGATCGCGCCCGCCGCGGCGCTACAACGGCCGACCATCCGGGTCTAAAGCCTCTTTTCGCACGAGGTCGCCGGACACGCTCCACACGTGGCGAACGGTTGACGCCCCGTCGGGACCGGTTCCCGGCTTCCCGTCCTCAGCGAACCAACGCTGCTCGAGGAGCCGTCGGTTGTGGTCGTATTCCAAGGTCGCCCGCGCGTAGTTCCCGACGGGCCAGTCGCGCTCGGTGTCGGAGACCGGCGCCGTCGGCACGGTCGGACCTCCCGTAGCGTCGAAGAAGGCCACACTCACGGGCTGGCCGGCCGCGTCGTTGGCGCGGACGATGCGGTGCACGCCGCCGAGCGTCATCGGGGTGCCGTCCCAGTTGAAGACGGACACTTCCCGCGGGGTACCGCCGGCGGTCCGCTCCACCCGTCGCTCGGCGGCGCGATCCGGGCGATCGGGCTGGGCGGGTTTGCCGACCGGGTCCAAGCACACGTAGCGCAGGAGTCGATCTGCAGCGTCGGTTGTCTGCTCCGAACCGAAACAACCGGAGTCAGCCTGTCGCAGGGGTGCGCCTGTCTCGTCGAAGTACTGCCGGATCGACCGATCGCCCGCGTAAACCACCGTGACCACCGCCCATCCCCGCTCGTCGCTGAGCTCGCCGTCGGCGCCGAATCTGTCGGTCCGCACGATCCGGCCCCGCTCGTCCAGCGTGTTGCGGAACCACGATTCGACGACACCCTCCATGGTGACTCTCTGGCCGATGATTCGACCCTGTTCGTCCAGGGTGAAGTCCAGGCGACGGACCGTCTCGTCCTCGTGGTCGAGGATCGACTTTGCGACCTCGCGTCCGCGGGCATCGTATTCCCAGCGGATGGTCCCGTGGCCCCGGAGAAAGGCCGCCCGAGCGGGATTTCCCTCGGCGTCGTAGTACCGATCCTCGAGGGGTTTGCCCGGTCCGAGATAGGTGAATTCGTGGCGGGCGAAGCCGATCTCGGGCTTGAACACGAGGTCGCCTGCGTCGTCCTCGCAGCGGAGACTCGCGAGGTCGAATCGGTTGGTGTAGGTGAGCTTCAGGACCGGGCAGATCTGTGGAGCCTCGACGCTGCCACCGTCGGGTCCGATGCAGCGCGCCTCGACCCGCCTCCCGAGCTCGTCATTGACTGACTTCTTCCGATAGCATCCTTCGACCGCCACGACTTCACCCGCTCGATTGCGGTACACCACTTCTGTGGGTTGGCCCACGCCGTCCCAGGTGTAGTGCACCGTAGACGCGCCGCGGTAGACCTCGGCGGGCTCGTCGTCGACGCCGATGAAGCGGGTCTGCACAAACCGACCGGCGTTGTCGTACAGCGTGTCCGTCCCGTGGAATCCCCTCGGTCCTGCGAGAGGCTCATTGTCGATGCCATAACAGCGCTTCGAGGAGATGTTTCCGGCGTTGTCACGCTCGTACCTCACCCGGTGGCAGTGCCAGAGGCTGTTCTCGTATCCAAAGCCGGAATCCGAGGTGCACACCAGAGGGGAATCGTCGATATCGAAGCAAGTGCGTTCGACCACGTCGCCAAATCCATTCTGCGCGTACCGGATGGACGCGGCCCCGGCGTGTGCGGTGCGCGTGGGCGCGCCGTCCAGGCCGCGAAAGGACACCCGCTCGACGCCTCCATCCTCCCAGTATTCGAAGGCGGTTTCGTAGACACCGTCGGTCGACAGGGTCGGGCGGCCGTCGGGTCCGAGGCGACGGACCGCCTTGGTTCTGCCGCTGTCGTCGTAGTCGAAGGTCCAGATGGCCACCCCGTGCTCGTCTCGCGTGGGATGGTCGTCGACGTCCAGCGTCTCGATGCGGGCCAGGCGTCCGAAATCGTCCCGGTGTTGCCGGCGTTGCCAGCCCTTGTCTGCGCGGAAGCCCTCCAGTGCAAGTGCTCCGTAGGCGTCCCAGTCGTAGGTCTGGCTGGCAATGCCAACCGGACCCGGAACTGCGTTCCCATCGAGGTCTGTATACGCCTCGCTCGCCGTCAGGCCGGACTCGGAGTGGTAGGTGGTTGTGACGGTGCCAAAACCGCTATTGCTCAGCTGGAGCTCTCCGTCGACCCCGAGGCACACGGTCTCCATCCGGTGCGGAGAGGGGTAGGACCACCGGAGGCCGAAACAGCCGTCGAACGACTCGGCGGGTTCGTCGTCGACGCCGAAACACCGGGTCTCCTCGGCGCGTCCGAGGGCGTCCCAGGTGATGTCCGAGCTCGCACACCCATCGGCGGCGCCCGGTGCCAGGCGCCCGCTCGGAGCCAGGTTCCGCTCGCGCACGACAAGTCCCGGATGCACCGGATCGGGCACCGTTTCGACCCGGCTGGTTCCGTAGGTGTGTTGCCGGGGATTGCCATCTTCGTCCTCGATGTGATCGGCGATTATGAGTCCGCCTTCGTCTCGCACGTACCGGTGGCGATGGTTGGCGAGCTCTCCGTCTCGGGAGATGCCCCAACGAAGGGTCTGCAGGCCGGACTCGTCCACGCGCACGACCTCTCGGGACCACGCGTCGTGAAGCGCGGGTGCGTGGGGATACAGCCGCCCGTTGGGACCGGTGAACTCCCGGGTAAATGTGTGGGGATCCGCGAAATCCGCACGCTCGATGAAGATGACGTGCCCAAGGGCATCTCGGTAGGTTCGCGCCTCCAGGCGCCCGGTGTCGTCCCAGGTCTGGTCGTACTGGGTGATGACAGCGGTGGGTCGGCGGTCGAAGTGCTCGTCGGACCAGGGGCCATACCCCACCGGGGCACTGAAGTCGGGACTGGCGGAGAAGATGTTGCGCGGCTCGCCGGTGTGGGTGACCGCCCGGGCCGACTGGATGCGGCCGTCCTCGGCGCGGATCTGCCA
>Ga0315336_1003290_pt1 | contig 21922 bp, 17 predicted proteins | sample ASW5metaG_FD_204512 | JGI IMG/M metagenome (GOLD analysis project Ga0315336, IMG submission 204512) | Ammonia-oxidizing marine archaeal communities from Monterey Bay, California, United States - ASW #5 | ecosystem: Environmental > Aquatic > Marine > Intertidal zone | place: USA: California... | reverse complement strand
ATACGAGAATGGAACGGCACGACACATCAGGTTCTCGTGCTGGATAAGGGCTTTGCCTATGAGGGTAGGGTGTGGCGCAGCCTTTCCCAGATCGCCGGTGAGATTACTGGGTCCAGGTGGAACGGCCCGGCCTTTTTCGGCCTTCGATCGAAGAAACGTCGACCATGAAGCCCAACATGACAACAGGGAAGGGGTTCCGTTGCGTCATTTATACCCGTAAATCCACGCGTGAAGGCCTGGCTCAAGACTTCAATTCACTAGATGCGCAACGAGCCGCTTGCGAAGCCTACGTCCAGAGCCAGGCCGGCGAGCGTTGGCGGCTTGATCCCACCTTCTACGATGATGGCGGTTTTTCAGGCGCTTCGCTTGAACGGCCGGCTCTCCGACGCCTTATCGATACCATCGCAATCGGCCAAATTGATATTGTTGTTGTCTACAAGGTCGACCGTCTCACGCGATCGCTGACCGATTTCGCCAAACTCGTCGAGGTCTTCGAGGCAAGGAACGTCTCTTTTGTCTCTGTCACGCAGTCTTTCAATACCACCACGTCGATGGGCCGGTTGACCCTGAATGTTCTGCTTTCCTTCGCGCAATTCGAGCGGGAAGTCACGGCGGAGCGTATCCGCGACAAATTCCGTGCATCCAAGGAGAAGGGGATGTGGATGGGCGGTCGCCCGCCACTCGGCTACGACATTATCGACCGACGACTGATCGTCAATCCGTCAGAAGCCAAACGGGTTCGACAGATTTTCGAACGTTACCTCGCAAACCGATCGGTTTTCGAATTGATGCATGAATTGAAACGACGGGATGTACGGAACAAACGCTGGACGACGCAATCGGGGAGAGAGGCGGGGGGATTTCAGTTTTCTCGCGGCGCGCTTTATTACCTGCTTCAAAACCCGATCTATATTGGCCGGATCCGGCACAAAGATCAGGTCTATGAGGGCCAGCAGGATGCAATCATCGAGCAAGCCCTTTGGGAAAAGGTTCAAGCGCAACTCGGCGACAACCGGGTTGAGCGGTCAACCCAGTCGAACGCCAAATCACCGAGCCTTCTGACGGGGCTCATGGTGAATGCTCAAGGGGCTCGATTCCACCCGCGTCATGCCAACAGGCGGGGTCAACGCTATCGCTATTATGTTGCGCCGGACGCGACCCTGCCGGCGCACGAGATCGAGACGCTTGTCATCGCCGAGGTCAGTTCGATGCTCGAAGATCAGTCAACGCTTGTCACCATTCTACCGGCCGCAAGATGGTCAAATTTGCAAGCCGGGCTTGAGAAGGCGCGCGATATTGGACGCCAACTGAAGGCCATGTCTTGTCGCAAAATCCTGACCCGGATCCTGAGTAAAGTCGTAATCGACGTGAACAGAATTGACCTTCACGTGGCCGTTGACGGTCTGCACGCTTTGATTTCTGGAATTGAAGCCATTCCATTAGACAACAACCAATCTGACGAGAACGTCCACGTCATTAGCCGGAGCATTCAGCTTAAACGAAGCGGGCACGGCAAACGCATCATTCTGGGTCAAAGCAAAGACGCCGAGAGCACCAGGGCCGACCCTTCACTCCTTAGATCACTGGCTCGCGCGCATTGTTGGTTCGACGATCTGAAGGCAGGTCTTTCTTACAAGGATATCGCGACCCGCGATGGCATTGATCAGCGCCTTGTCGCCCGGACGATCCGGCTGGCTTTCCTCGCGCCCGATATCACCGAGACCATTCTGAAGGGGCGCGAACCGCAGAACCTGACGGCAAAACGGCTTCTCAAAATTGCCAGACTACCCGCCGACTGGTCAGCTCAGCGCGCGCTTCTGCGCCTGGTCTAGACGACGCTCCAATATCCTTCACGGTTCCGCGGACCCCTGACGCGAATTCTATCCTGTGGGCAAATTCATGCGGCATGTCGCCGTGGTCCGGCCGAGGGTGGAAGCACCGAAAATAGCTGAAGAGGACCCGATCTCAGGCCTACAGAGAATGGCGCCGGGATTCGCCCCAGATGGCTATCTCTGGTCCTCTACACCTAATCTGGAAGTGCAGGCAATATGCCGTAAGTCTTTGCAATTACGGCTTTATTCCAGCCAACCTTGAAGCTAGATAACCAGCCGGTGTTTTGCAGAAAGGGGACTGGTGGGCGCACCTGGATTCGAACCAGGGACCTCTGCGATGTGAACACAGCGCTCTAACCAACTGAGCTATGCGCCCGGCTAACCGGGAGCCGTCTATAAGTCCAGGGAGGCAGGCTGTCAAGCCAGCCGGCCGAGCCGGACAAGCGCGTCATCCAACGCGTCGAAATGGTCGATCAACAGATCCGCGCCAAGCTCGGCCGGCGGCGTCGCGGTGTAGCCGAAGGTCACCGCCACCACCGGCAGGCCGGCATTACGGGCGGCTGCCACGTCGTTGGCGGAATCGCCGATCATCGCGGCCCGCGCGCCGGATTGGCCCATGGCAGCCAGGGTGCCGACAACATGGCCGCCGTCGGGCTTTCGCATCACCAACCGGTCGCCGCCGACGACCGCCTTGAAATGGCCGCCAAGGTCAAGCTTATCGAGCAGGCTTTCGGACAACGCTGTCGGCTTGTTGGTACAGACGCCAAGTGTCGTGCCGCGCGCTGTAAGCCGTTCCAGACATGCCGCGACACCCGGAAAGGGGCGGCTCAGGTCCGCTACGTGCTCGCCATAGAAGGCGAGAAACAGTTGCGCCAGAGCCTCGAATGCTGGTTCTGGCGGCATGCCGCCCGTGGCCTCGAGGCCGCGTCGGACCAGCGCCCGCGCGCCGTCGCCGACCATTTGGCGGACATCCTCCAGGTCAATCCCGGCGCGCCCATACGATCGCAACACATGGTCGAGCGCGGCATGCAGATCCGGCGCCGTGTCGACCAGCGTGCCGTCCAAATCGAAAAGCAGTGCGTCAAAATCCATGGTTCTGACTATAGCAAGATTCTGCCGACGTCGATAAGAAGGTGGCGGCAGAAAGCTTGTGCAATGGCTTTGGCGAATCTGTTAGACACGCCTTTGGGGATCGGGGCGGCGCAATCTGAGTTGGGTGATGGCTGGTAATGTAAAGGCGAACGAGCAAGACGTACGCGACCTTGCGGTCGTCATTCTTGCCGCTGGGTCGGGCAAACGCATGAAGTCGACCTTGCCGAAGGTTCTGCACGCCCTCGCCGGTCAGCCGATGATCAGCCACTTACTGCGGACGGTTCGCGACCTGAAGCCGGCGCGCACCTTGGTCGTGGTGTCGCCGGCCATGACCGGTATCGCCGATTTGGTGGCGCCGGCGGAAATTGTCGTCCAGGAGCAAGCGCTCGGCACCGGCCACGCGGTGATGGCAACGCGCACGGCGCTGGCAGGCTTTCAAGGTGACGTTCTGGTGACCTTCGCGGATACGCCGCTGTTGACCGCGGCGACCATGCGGCATCTGGTCGAGGCGCGTCAGGGGCCGGATGACCCGGCGGTTGTGGTGCTCGGGTTTCGGCCGGCCGAAGCAGCCGGTTACGCCCGGCTGCTGATTGATGACAACGACGGGCTGCAGCGGATTATCGAGCACGCGGACGCGACGGCGGCAGATTTGGCCATCGAGGTTTGCAATTCCGGCATGATGGCGATCGACGGCGGCTGTCTGTTTGCGTTGTTGGACCAAACCGATCGCGACAATGCCCAGGGCGAATTCTATTTGACGGATCTCGTGGCGTTGGCGCGCCGCGCTGGGCGCCGGGCGGCTGTGGTCATGGGCGAACCGGAAGAGCTATTAGGCATCAACAGCAAAGCGCAGTTGGCCGAGGCCGAGGCCGTCGTGCAACGGCAGTTGCGGAAATTGGCCGTGGAGAACGGCGCGCGACTGATGGTGCCTGAAAGTGTTTGTCTGTCTCACGACACGATTATCGGTCCAAATGCGGTAATCGAAGCCGATGTCCAGTTTGGGCCTGGTGTGGAAATCGGCGCCGACGCGCGGATCAAAGCGCATAGCCGCATCGAGGGCGTCCGGGTGCCACCCGGCGCCATAGTCGACCCTGATGAAGGTGGCGGTTAGGCGATCGCGCCGGCATGCCCTGATTTCCGCTTTGCAAAGCCCGACAGCGTTAGACGATCGAGGGGTCTCCGTTTATAATGGCGGCCCCGTTTCGTCCTCAGAGGAGGTGGCCATGAACGTCCATGACAAGAGCGCAGCCAGCCAGCTTGGCTTGAACGATCCGTCGCTTTTGCGCCAACAATGCTATATCGACGGCGCCTGGTGCGACGCCAACGACGGCGCGACAATTTCCGTTACCAATCCGGCCACCGGCGAGCAGATCGGCACCATCCCAAAGATGGGCGCCGACGAAACCCGCCGGGCGATCGAGGCGGCCAACGCGGCCTATCCCGCCTGGCGCGCATTGACCGCCAACGAACGGGCGAAAATCTTGCGGTCCTGGTTCAATTTGATGCACGAAAACCAAGAAGACTTGGCGATCATTATGACCGCGGAGCAGGGCAAACCGCTGGCCGAAGCGCGCGGCGAGGTGGCCTATGCGGCGTCGTTCATCGAATGGTTTGCCGAGGAAGGCAAGCGGATTTACGGCGACACCATTCCGCAGCACCAGTCCGATAAGCGCATCGTCGTCATCAAGGAACCGATCGGCGTCACTGTCGCCATCACACCTTGGAATTTCCCAGCCGCCATGATCACGCGCAAGGCCGGGCCGGCGCTTGCGGCCGGCTGTCCCATGGTGGTCAAACCGGCGACGGCGACACCTTTTTCAGCGCTGGCCTTGGCGGAACTGGCGGAACGCGCCGGCGTGCCGAAAGGCATATTGAGTGTGGTTACCGGCTCGGCCGGTGGCATCGGCGGCGAAATGACGTCCAACCCCATTGTCCGTAAGCTCAGCTTCACCGGCTCGACGGAGATCGGCAAGCTGCTGATGGAGCAATGCGCGCGGACAGTGAAGAAAACCTCCATGGAACTCGGCGGCAACGCTCCGTTTATCGTGTTCGACGACGCCGATCTCGATGCCGCCGTCGAAGGCGCCATCATGTCGAAGTTTCGCAACACCGGCCAAACCTGCGTCTGCGCCAACCGGCTGTTGGTGCAGGATGGTGTCTATGACGCCTTTGCCGACAAGCTCGCCGTCGCGACCGCTAAGCTCAAAGTCGGCGACGGTCTGACCGGCGACTTTCAGCAAGGCCCGCTTATCGATATGGCGGCGGTGGAAAAAGTCGAGGAACATGTTGCCGATGCACTTGATAACGGTGGCAAGGTCGTGCTCGGCGGCGCCCGTCACGAATTGGGCGGCACCTTCTTTCAGCCCACCATTATCGCCGACGTGACACCGACTATGAAGGTGGCGCGCGAAGAGACATTTGGCCCGTTGGCGCCGCTGTTCCGCTTCAAGACCGAGGCTGAAGCGGTGCAGCTCGCCAATGATACGGAGTTCGGCCTGGCGTCGTACTTCTATTCGCGTGACATCGGCCGCATCTGGCGCGTCTCCGAACAGATCGAATACGGTATTGTCGGCATCAACACCGGCATCATTTCCACGGAAGTGGCGCCGTTCGGCGGTATGAAAGAATCCGGCTTGGGCCGCGAGGGTTCAAAATACGGCATCGACGACTATCTAGAGATGAAATATCTCTGCATCGGCGGTGTCGACACTTAAGCGAATCCGGCCGGCACCGGAGATTTACAAATCTCGTTGAAGATCCCTCGTACCTATGAGAGGAACGGGTCATGTATGACTATGACTTTTTTGTTATCGGCGCCGGATCGGGCGGTGTCAGGGCAGCGCGTATGGCGGCCGTGGCGGGCGCGCGCGTCGGTATTGCCGAAGACGGCCGGCTCGGCGGCACCTGCGTAAATGTCGGCTGCGTGCCTAAGAAACTGATGGTCTATGCGAGCCACGTGTCGGAGGAAATCGAAGATGCTGCCGGCTACGGCTGGCAGGTGACGCCCGGCAGCTTCGACTGGCCGACCCTGATCGCCAATAAGGACAAGGAAATCGCCCGCCTGAACGACATCTACCGGTCGCTGCTGGTCAATGCCAATGTCGATTTGTTTGAAGAGCGGGCGGAACTGAATGGGCCGAATGGCGTCCGCATGGCGAGCCGTACGGTGAGTGCGGAACGCATCTTGGTGGCAACCGGCGGCTGGCCGAGCTTGCCGGAGATTCCGGGTATCGAGCACGCGATTTCGTCGAACGAAGTGTTCTACCTGGCCGAATTGCCGTCCCGGGTAGCGGTGGTCGGCGGCGGCTACATTGCCGTCGAGTTCGCCGGTATTTTCAATGGCCTCGGCGCCGATGTCATTCAACTCTATCGCGGCGAACAAATCCTGCGCGGCTTTGACGACGATGTGCGTAACGTTCTGGCTGACGAGATCCTCAAGAAAGGCATCGACCTTCGGGTCGGTACCAACGTCACCGCGATCGACAAGCAGGCCGACGGTCTACATTTGGCGTTGACTGACGGCAGTACGATTATCGTCGACCAGGTGATGTATGCAACCGGCCGCCACCCGCGAAGCGGCGGCATCGGCTTGGCAGAGGCCGGCGTCGAACTAAACAAGAAGGGGGCGGTGGTCGTCGACCAATATTCGCAGACGTCGGTGCCATCGATCTATGCGATCGGCGATTTGACTGACCGGATCAACCTGACGCCGGTGGCGATCATGGAAGCGATGGCCTTGGTGCGCACCTTGTTCCATGGCGTTCCGACCCCGGGGGATCACGAAAATGTCGCGTCCGCGGTGTTCTCCCAGCCTCCGGTCGGCAGCGTCGGCATGACCGAGGCCGCGGCGCGCCAGGCGCACGACACAGTCGACATATACCGCTCCACTTTCCGGCCTATGAAACACACTATGACCGGGCGCGACGAACAGACCATGATGAAACTGATCGTCGACGCGGCCACGGATCGGATCGTCGGGGCGCATATGGTCGGGCCCGATGCCGGTGAAATTATTCAAGGCATCGGCATCGCCGTAAAAATGGGCGCGACCAAGGCACAATTCGATGCCACCGTCGGCATTCACCCGACCGCGGCGGAAGAATTCGTGACCATGCGGGAGAAAGTCGTACCGCTCGCCAAAGCGGCGGAATGACGACGGCTCCGGCCGAAACGGTTCGGGAGGCACGTCTGCGGCAATTGTTGGAAGCGGATTCCTGGCGCATGGCCGTCACGCGAACGGTGCGCGCCGTCCGGTTGCCCGATTGCTGGATCGGTGCCGGTTTCGTACGTGCCTTGGTTTGGGATTATTTGCATGGCTTTACAACGTCGACGCCGCTCGATGATGTCGACGTGATCTTCTTCGACCGCGAGAACCTGACAAAACAACACGAACAGGCCGCCGAGGCGCGGTTGAACCGACTTTGGCCAAACCCGGATGATCCGGTCCGCTGGCAGGTCCGTAACCAAGCACGCATGCATGCCGGCCACGGCGATCAGCCCTATCGCGATTGCGCGGACGCGTTGCGATATTGGCTGGAAACGCCAACGGCGGTCGCCGTTCGGCTGACTGACGGCGACCGTATCGAAATTCTGGCGCCGGTCGGTCTGGCGGATCTTTTCGATCTACGTGTGGCGCCGACACCCGATGGCGGGTGCCGGCGGGTGTCGGCCTACCGTGAACGCATCGAGGCAAAGCGTTGGGAGTTGGTCTGGCCGAAACTAAAGCTGATCTCACCGGCCGCCGACCGCGCTTGAATACGCTTGGCAAGCGCTGACTTTCAGGCTTATATGAGCCGAGCCTGCGACCGGACGGCCGCGGGCGAACGACGTTGGTCCGTCCTTGGGCATCATGAGGTGAGATTATGGCGCAGAAATGGGCGCCGGATAGTTGGCGCAACCTACCGATCAAGCAGGTTCCGAAATACCCGGATCCGGACTATCAGAGCGATATCGAATCTCGCCTCAAGAGCTTTCCGCCCCTGGTGTTTGCCGGCGAGGCGCGCAATCTGAAGGCGCGGCTGGCGGATGCCGTCGACGGCAAGGCCTTTGTGCTGTTGGGCGGCGATTGCGCCGAGAGCTTTGCCGAATTCCATCCCGATAAAATTCGCGACACGTTCAAAGTGTTGCTGCAAATGGCCGTGGTGCTGACGTTCGGCGCCCAGGTGCCGGTGGTGAAAATGGCCCGCATGGCCGGGCAATTCGCCAAGCCGCGCTCGACGCCGACGGAAGTGATCGATGGCGTCGAGTTGCCGAGCTATCACGGTGACATCATCAACGGCATGGATTTCGATGAGCCATCGCGGCTGCCGGACCCGCAACGCATGCTGCAGGCCTATAGCCAGGCGGCGGCAACGGTGAATTTGACCCGCGCCTTTGCCCATGGCGGCTATGCCGATTTGCACCGCGTCCATAGTTGGAACATGGGCTTCGTCGGCGACAGCCCGGCCGGCGAACGCTACCGCGAAATGTCCGACCGCATTCAGGATGCGTTGGCGTTTATGGAGGCGTGCGGCGTTAATGCCGAACGGACACCGGAAATCAACTCCGTCGATCTCTATACCTGTCATGAAGCCTTGCTGCTCGGTTACGAGGAGGCGATGACGCGGATCGATACGACGTCCGGCCGCTGGTACGACACCTCGGCGCATTTCGTTTGGTGCGGCGACCGTACCCGTAGTCTCGGCGAGGCTCATATCGAGTTTCTCAAAGGCATCGCCAATCCGATCGGCATAAAGGCCGGCCCGAGTCTGGATCCCGATGAATTGGTGCAACTGATCGAGGAATTGAATCCAGACAACGAACCGGGCCGAGTGACCGTGTTCGGACGGTTCGGTGCGGAAAAGGTGTTCGAACATTTGCCGCGGATGATTCGTGCCGTAGAACGGGAAGGGGCGAAAGTCGTTTGGTCCTGCGACCCCATGCACGGCAACACGATCAAGACCGATAACGGCTACAAGACCCGGCCCTTCGACAAGATCCTGGACGAGGTGCGGAACTTCTTCGATGTGCATGCCGCCGAAGGCACCTACGCGGCCGGTGTGCATTTCGAAATGACCGGTCAGGATGTGACGGAATGCATTGGCGGTGGCCAGCGGATCACGACCGCCGGATTAAGCGATCGCTATCACACCCATTGCGATCCGCGGCTCAATGCCGACCAATCATTGGAACTCGCGTTTTTGGTCGCTGAAATGCTTAAGAAGCAGCGCGGCGATGAAGAACGGGAAGTCGCCCAGGCATCGTAGCATAGTGCGCTACGCATAACGTCGAGAGCGAAGTCATGTCTATGTTCGAGGATGCGGCCGACGACGGGTTGGAATCGGAAATTGCCCGACGCACGGACCGCTATTTCCTGCGCACCAAGAAAATCGTCGAAAAATTCGGCGATCAGCGTGTTACTTATGCGATCTTCATGCGCCGGCCAGTGATATTTTGCCCGCGCATGTTGGTCGAATGGCTGGAACGCGTGGCCGCGGAGCGCGACACAAAATTTGACATCGAACTTTGCCATAAAGAAGGCGATATGGTCGGCGGTGGCGAGCCGCTGTTGTATCTAAGCGGCAGCCTGACGCAGATCGTCGATTTGGAAACGTTGTATCTCCAAAAACTCGGTGCCGCCTGTATCGCCGGTTACAACGCCTACACCATGTGTTGCGAATTGCCGAAGGTCGGCTTCATCGCTATGGATGCACGCCATTGCACCGGCCCGAGCATGGTCGAGCTCATGGCTTATGCGGCGTCCGTCGGCAGTATGGCGGCGCAGCGCGATGTCGGTGCGTTGGGTTTCATCGGCAACGCCAATGACGCCACTGCCCACTTCTTCGGCAACGAACGCGGCATGGGCACCATGCCGCATGCGTTGATCGGCTATGCCGGCTCGACGGTAAAGGCCGCGCGGATGTTTGTCGAAACCTTTCCGGACGAACCGGTCACGGTGTTGGTGGACTACTACGGTCGCGAGATTACCGACACGTTGGCGGTCTGCCGGGAGTTGTCCGATCATGCTCGATCAGGAAAGTTGTCAGTGCGGCTCGACACCCATGGCGGCCGTTACGTCGAGGGCCTTGATCCGGCCAATTCCTACGGTGTCCTGGAACGTTGCCAGCCGGAGGCAACGCGTGCCTTTCGCAACGACCAAGAACTGCAGTGGCTGATCGGGACCGGCGTTTCCGCCGCTGCGATCTTTCATATTCGCACCTGTCTTGACGAATCCGGTTTCGATCAGGTCAAAATCGTCGTCAGTTCGGGTTTCGGACCGGAAAAATGCAAAGTGATGGCATCGGTCAAGGCACCGATCGACGTCGTCGGCAGTGGTTCCTATCTACCGGACCTGTGGAGCGAAACCTACGCGACAGCCGATGCCATCGAGTATGACGGCCGGTCGTCGGTCAAAGTCGGACGCGAGTTCCTGCTGCGCCGCGGGCAATAGCCACCGGCCAGGCCAATTCTGATTTGTCTGAACGGTCGATTATCGCTGCCGATCACTGTATACTTGCGGCGGGGCGAGATCGGCGCCGTGTGGTGCTGAGAGTGGTTTAGAGTAATGCGTATGCGTGAGAGTGAGCGACATGGAAAATTCTGACCAAACGCCTCCCATTCCAAATGGCAAGGAAGCGGTTGAAGTAGCCGTTGCCGCGGAACGGCTGCGCCTACCGGCGAGTTCTGTGGAACGCGCGTTGGAGAGGGGCTTTATCGAAGGTATCCGGGCGGAAGACGGCTCGTGGCAGGTGTTGCTGGACAAGCAGGACAATTTTACCCGATTGACCGACGTCTCGCTCGACGACGGCGCAGAGCCGCGCGCCGCCAACGTCAATCAGCGGACAGACACGGGAACCGATGATCAAGGCGCTGAAACAGGCCAACAAGTCGAAGCATCTGAGCCTGCGGGCGAACCCGCTCGGGACGTCGAACCGATTCCGATGCACCGACCGGCGGATCAGTCGACGCCGAACCAAGCGCCGGAGCCGCGGCCGGACGATATTCAATCAACCGCGGGTCGGGAGGACGGGGAAGGAGCCGACGTGGTGCAAGGATCGAATACACAAAAGACGCGCCCATCGCCTAGCGACCCATATCTGTCGCATCTCGAAGAGGAAGTCACCTATTTGCGCGCTGAAGTTCTGCGCCGGGATCATTCCGGCGCCGGCAAGGACGAGGCGATATTTCGGACGCTCGACCGTCTTGCCGATGCCAACAAGGACTTGGTCCAGCGCATGCCGTCGGCTGAATCGGTCTATGCCCACGTCGAGCGCGCAATATCCAACCTGTCCGTCGTGCATGACCGTCACGACCGAGAACTCACCGACATCAAAACGGCGCTCGCCGGCGTTCGCGAATTTTTAGCCAAAGACAGGAATCAACCTTAGCGGCTGAGTGCGCCAGCAGTGACGTGCCTGGGTTCGCTAAGTTAGCCTTGCGAGCGACTTCGACGCCGACTTAGGGGGCAAGTCACAGGGGTCGACCCCGTTGCCGCCCGCAAGGTGACCCTGCCGTGGATAGACGAACACGGCGTGGGTTATTCCGGTGCTTGGAGGATCACCGAAATCGCCCTACCGGTTGGGAAAGACGTGGAACTCCCGACCGGTAATAGGTCGGAGACCATCTTGCAAACTGCTTGCCAGGCGGCGGCAAGCGGCGAACCGCGCCGATTTGTTGGTAAACGCAACGCGGGGCGAGGTCACGGTGTCAGGAAATTCGACAACCGGTATTAGACTAAAGTCGGATCTTGCGCCACGCGGACCAGGCGTTTGCCGATATTGTCGCCTTTGAACATGCCGACGAAGGCTTGTGGCGTGTTTTCGATACCGTCGACGATGTCTTCGCGATAGCGGATGCGGCCCTGGCGCAGCCAGGTCGACATGCGCTGTGTGTATTCTGGCAGCTTGCCGAGATGTTCGCCGACGATGAAGCCTTGCATTTTCACCCGATTGCGAACGACTTTGCCCAGGTTGAAGATCGGATCGGACTGCGCGGCATTGTATTGAGGAATCATGCCGCAGGCGGCGACGCGGGCATGAGGATTGACGTGAGATAGCACCGCATCAAGGGTCTTACCGCCGACATTCTCGAAATAGACGTCAATACCATTCGGGCAGTGGCGGGCAAGCGCGGCGGCGATATCGGAAGCGGTTTTGTAGTTGAACGCGGCGTCGAAATGCAGCTCATCGGTCAAATAGGCGACCTTGGCATCGCTGCCGGCGGAACCGACCACGCGAGCGCCTTGCAGGCGGGCCAGCTGGCCGGCGATCTGGCCGACGGCGCCGGCCGCCGCCGATACGAACACCGTCTCGCCTTGGCGCGGTTCGCCGATTTCCATCATACCGACATAGGCCGTCAATCCCGGCATGCCGAGGATGGAAATGAAATGCGAGATCGGCCCGAGCGCGGGGTCGACGGGATAGAGGGTTTCGGATTCCGGCACCAGGCTGTGCAGTTCCCAGCCGAGAAAACCCCAGACCAGGTCGCCGGCGCGATATTCGGCGCGGCGGGAGTCGAGGACCTCGGCGACCACCCGTGCCCTGATCGGTTTGTCCAAATCTTGGCCGGGCTGATAGGTGGCGGCGCCCTCCATCAGGCCGCGCAAATAGGGATCGCAGGAAAGGTAGAGGTTGCGGGTCAGCACCTGACCGTCGACCGGTGACGGCATCGGTGCCGGCCGGACCGCGAAATGGCCTTCGTCGATCCAACCGACCGGCCGCGAGGTTAATACCACTTGAAGATTTTGCCCGCCGTCGGTCATGCTTTGCTCCGCAGTTTGCTCTACTGGGAAGCGGAGCACGAATTGTTTGAACGGGCAACCGCGCCAGTGTCGATGCGGGCTTGCGAACCGGTTGCATCCACTGCCAAATAGCGGCTAAGCCAACCTTTCATCAGATAAGGAGAACAACAATGCTTCTGGACGTTCGCACCTACACCTGTCGTCCCGGCACCATCAAAGCTCACCTCGAACTCTACGAAAAAATGGGCAAGCCGCCGCAGTCTCGTAACCTAGGCGATCCGCTGGCCTATCTGACGACCGAAACCGGCAACGTCAATCAGTATGTCCATATCTGGGTCTATGAGGATGCCGGTGACCGCGAGGCCAAACGGGCGGCGATGTGGGCCGATCCGGAATGGCTGGCCTACACCCGGGAGAGCGCTAAACTCGGCGCCTTGGTCAGTCAGGAAAACAAGTTGATGAAACAGGTCGATTTTTTCCCGCTGAAAAGATAACCGCTTCAGGACGGCGCGAGCATCTGTTCGATTAGTTCCTGCACGGCAAGGGCGTCGCGGGCCGACGGTAGCATGTGCGCCTCACCGGCCAGCCAGCGTGCCAGCTGATCCAGTTGATCCATGATCGCGGCGCCGCGGCCGGCGTCGGACAGCGGCACCAGCGGTTTCCAAGCGCCGGCGTCGGTCGCTTTCAGCGCGTACCAATCGTGCAGGCGGACACTGTTCGCTGTGCCCCACACGGTCAGCTCGACGCGATCGGGCCCGCTGCCACCGGCGCTGCCGAGCACGGACACCGGGATTTGGCCGGCACTGAGTGCCGCGACGATGCGGGTTTCCGCCGTGCCGGGTTCCTCGCCGAACGTGGCAATGCTGTCGATTAGGCTGAGCGGCCCGAGCAAGCGCGTTGTCACATAGACGAAATGCGACAGGACTTCGCGGGTAAAGCCGCCCTGCTCGCGAAAACGAAGCCAGTCCGCCTGCTGCTGCCAGTCTCGCGGCCATGCAGAAAAATGCACGATGATCTCGGCACCAACGACGTCGCCAAGCGAGCCGGCGCGCAACCGCTCTTCCGTCAGCCGAACCGCTTCACAGGAAGCCTGGGCAAAGTTGACGACGTTGGCGATGCCGGACGAATCGAATTCGTCAGCCAAGGCGCGGCTGTCGGGCAGGTCGATGCCAAGGGGTTTCTCGCAGAACACCGGCTTGCCGGCGGCGATGGCGTGGCGCGCATAGGTGCTGTGCCACATGGGCGGGCAGGCGATATAGACGCAATCGGTCTTCGGATGCTCAATCAATGCCTGCCAATCGTCTTCGATCGTGAGGCCGGGGACGGCGTCACGGGCGGCGACAGCCGCTGCCGGCGACGGGTCGTAGCCGCCGGCGAACGTGAAGTCGGCATGGCGGGCCATGTGCCCTGCCATGCGTTGCCCCATGATACCCAGACCGATGATCGCGACCGCGTACGCCATGATAGCCTCCGTATTCAAATCGGGCGCCATTTTCCACCGGCTCCGCGCGACACGCAACACGGTGCGGATCTTAGCGTTTCATCGGCGGATAAATCCGGGTACAAACAGGGGCCGGAGCCATGGATCACCTCTCGGCCTTAGGGAGCTCATCATGCAGATCGACGCCAACGGAATCTCCATCGCCTACGAATTGACCGGACCGGAGGGTGCGCCCGTGGTGATGTTCAGCCATTCGTTGGCTACAAATTTTTCGATGTGGTCGCCGCAGATCGACGCCCTTCAGGCCCAATACCGCGTGCTGCGCTACGACACCCGCGGCCATGGCAAAAGCTCGGCGCCGGCGGGTGCCTATGACTTGGCCGTGCTGGCCGCCGACGCGGTCGGGTTGATGGACGCCTTGGCCATTGAGCGTGTTAGTTGGGTCGGCTTATCCATGGGCGGCATGATCGGCCAGGTCATGGGTCTCGATCATGGCGAGCGTGTGGGGGCGCTGGTTTTGTGCGACACGGCAAGCGCGGTGCCGGCGGCGGCTGCCGCGACCTGGGACGAACGAATTGCCAACGCCCAAGCAAACGGCATGGAGCCGCTGGTGGCGCCGACCATCGAACGCTGGTTTACGGCACCTTACATCGACGCCGCGCCGACCGTCGTCAATCCGGTGCGTACCATGATCCGTACCACCCCCGTCGCCGGCTACACGGGCTGTTGTGAGGCTATCCGAACCTTGAATTTGACGGCGCGGTTGTCGACCATCGACCGGCCGACCCTGGTCATAGTCGGCGAAGAAGACATGGGCACGCCGGTTGCCGCGTCGGAGGCGATTGTGGCGGAAATTGCCGGCGCCGAGCTGGTGGTGTTGCCGTCGGCCGCGCATTTGTCGAATTTGGAGCAGCCGGATCGCTTCAATGGCGCACTTCTTGCGTTTCTTGACAAGCATGCCGCCTAGCGCCTCAATGCCCCCGGGATTCGTGAGACCAACAACGTAGAGTGATCATGTCCGAGTCTTTGACAATCGTCCTGGCACAACTCAATCCGACGGTCGGTGATATCGCCGCGAATGCGGACAAAGTCCGCTCGACACGCGCCAAAGCACGGGAAATGGGCGCCGATCTTGTTGTTTTTTCGGAATTGTTTCTGATCGGCTACCCGCCGGAGGATCTCGTATTGAAGCCGGCGTTTCAAGCGGCGGCGGCCGACATGGTGGCCATCCTAGCGGCGGAAACCGGTGACGGCGGCCCGGCGGTTTTGCTGCCGACTTGTCACGCCGTTGACGGTAAAGTTTACAATTCGGTCGCCCTTTTGGACGACGGCGACGTCGTGGCGACGCGCAGCAAACGCGATCTGCCGAACTACGGTGTGTTCGACGAAAAGCGCGTGTTCGAACCGGGGCCGATGCCCGGGCCGATCAATTTTCGCGGCGTCCGCCTCGGCGTGCCGATTTGCGAGGACATTTGGACACCGGACGTGACCGAGTGCCTTGCCGAAACCGGCGCCGAGCTGCTTGTCGTGCCGAACGGTTCGCCATTCGAGGACGACAAGACCGATGCGCGCACGAACATCGCGGTGGCCCGGGTAACGGAAACCGGCCTGCCGCTTATCTACCTCAATCAAGTCGGCGGGCAGGACGAATTGGTCTTTGACGGCGGCAGTTTCGTGCTCAATGCCGATTGCAGCCTCGGCGTTATGCTGCCGGCTTTCGAAGAGGCGCTGGTGGCGACGACCTGGCACCGCAACGAGGCGGGCGATTGGTCGTGCACTACCGGCGACCGCGTCGCGCCGCTCCAGCGCCTAGCCGCCATATACCAGGCCATGATCCTTGGGCTGCGGGATTACGTAAACAAGAACAATTTTCCAGGCGTCGTACTCGGCTTGTCGGGCGGTATCGATTCAGCCCTGTCGGCGGCGGTCGCGGTCGACGCCCTGGGCGCCGACAGAGTCCATTGCGTGATGTTGCCGTCTCGCTTCACAGGCGATGAAAGCCTCGACGATGCCGAAGCCTGCGCTAAGTATCTCGGCGTAAAGTTAGACACTGTTGCCATCAGACAAGCCGTCAATGCCTTCGAGGGCATGCTGGCGCCGCATTTCGACGGCCGCGAGCCAGACACCACCGAGGAAAACATCCAGGCCCGTATTCGCGGCGTCACCTTGATGGCGCTGTCGAATAAGTTCGGCCACATGGTTTTGACCACCGGCAACAAGTCCGAGATGTCTGTCGGCTACGCCACCATCTATGGCGACATGTGCGGCGGCTATTCCGTGCTCAAGGACGTCTACAAGACCACCTGCTATGACCTGTCCAGTTGGCGCAATCGGAACTTGCCGAGCGATGCGCTGGGGCCGGCCGGGCAGGTCATCCCGGAGAACATTATCACCAAGGTGCCCACTGCCGAATTGCGGCCTGATCAGACCGATCAGGACAATCTGCCGCCCTACGACGCCTTAGACGATATTTTGAGCTGTTTGATTGAGGAAGAAATGGCGGTCGAGGACATCGTCGCCCGCGGCCATCAGACCGACCTGGTCAACCGCATCCAGAATCTGCTCTATGTCGCTGAGTACAAGCGCCGTCAGGCACCGCCCGGCGTCAAGATCACCCGCCGCAACTTCGGTCGCGACCGGCGCTACCCGATCACCAACCGGTTTCGCGATCGCTAGAAAGCCCCCTATTGCGGTGACAGGCTGAGCCAGAGGGTAATTCCAGCGAGCGTTAGCAGAAGAACCAGGCCGGCAAACAACGCGAAATGTTTGCGCCGAACAACGGTTCTGACCATATCCGGACGTTCGTCATTGGGTGCGCGCGGTCCATCGTCGGACGGCTGCACGATCTGCTCGGCTAGCGCATCGCCGTCTTCGGGTCGACGGCGAATTTCCAGGTGGAGTCGGGTGGTCGCCGCTTCGGGCTCGACGCCCAACTCGCGGCGCAAGGTCTCAACGCACTGCTGATATTGTCTGAGCGCGTCGGCACGCCGGCCGGCTCGGCTATAGAGCCGCATCACTGTACGGTGGCCGTCTTCGCGCAATGGATCGAGCACAATGAGACGCCGACTGGTGTCCATCGCTGCATCCAGATTGGCGGTGTCGGCATAATGCGATGAAAGCTTCGCCAGTGCTTCATAGCAGAGTTCGCGAAACCGAGCCCGCTCGGCGACGCACCAGGCATCGAGCGTTTCGTCCTCGAAACTAACGTTGGCGAGAAGGTCATCGACATAAAGCGCGCCGGCTTGCCGCAGGGCATCGGGCGTGTCCTCCGACAGCAGCCGTTCAAAGCGCCAGGTATCGACGTCAACATTATCCGGGTTCAGCGACACCTGATGACGATCAGCGTCGATGAACGACGGGGCGTCACCGCCGATGGATTTTGCCAACGTGAACAGACATTGCCGCAAGCTGTGACGCGCCTGTTCCTCGGCTCTTTCGAGCCAGATCAAACTAGCGAGCTTGTCTCGCGGGACTGGATTTCCACCATCCAAAGCAAGATAGGCGAGCAGCAATTGCGTCTTTCGCGGAAGCGCGATGTCGCCAATCGAACCGCTCGTCAGTTTTACGTCGCCAAACAGCCTGAGAGACAACGGTTCCATTCTTTCATCCGAATTCGTCCAATAAGGCAAAATCGATCATAAACGAGCCAAAAACTTTGGTCCATTCCGCGGAAAAGCATCTTTTGACGGAAATTTGACGCAACTGTGCGCTCCCACCTGACGGGCCAACCGTAGGCTGCTGCATCGATTTAAGTCGGAAACCAAAGGAGACGAACGATGAATACCCCAAACCGATTAACATCCCGCCCCGCCATTTTTACATATGGTGCCCTTGTGGTCGTGTTGGCGGTTTTTGTCGGCGCCCAATTCGTCGCGCCGTTGTTGAGTCCCACAGTTCAATTCGCCAATTACAACGTTGATTCCGCCAACGTGGCGATCCACGGCTATGACACAGTGGCCTATTTCACCGACGGCAAACCGATGAAGGGCAAAGGCGAATTCGAGCAGGTCTGGGAGGACGCCCGTTGGCAATTTACCAGCGCCACCAATCGCGATTTGTTCAAAGCTAATCCGGAACGTTATGCACCGCAATTCGGTGGCTATTGCGCGGGCGGGTTAGCGGTCGGCGAATATGCCAATGGCGATCCCGAATTATTTACTATCGTCGATGGGAAGCTTTATTTTATCAAAAACAAAGAGTACCAAAAAGCCTGGCGCAAGGCGCCTGAGGCGGCTATCCACTTCGGCGAATACAATTGGGAAAACTATCGCGATAAACTGCGCGACAATATGTAGTTGGCGCCGTTCTGATCTACTGGTAGCAGCAAACATGTAGGCAATATCCAGCAAGTGACAAGACCTTATGTCGCCAGCCAGGTGGGCAAACATAGACCCCCTTGGCTGGCGCTTGCCGGCGCGGAAAAATTTTTTCTCATGCGCATCTAGAGAAGTTCTCGGTCAAACGTTTCCGTATGATCGAGAACTGCTCTAGTTGAGCCCCGCCTTGCGCAACCCTACGTCGACCCGCTCAACATCGGCCGGATTTTCGAACTGTCGAAATCTTATCAGTCTTTTGTAGCGTGGATCGATCCGGCGAACCGCTTCCGCAGCGCGCGCCGCCTCTTCCATGCGGTCCATTTGCGCGTACACAGCGGCTAGCAACAGGTAATCCCAGAAAGGGTCGGTCCTTCGCCCAATGTTTCGTTGCAGCACCGCCACCGAGTTTGAATAACGCGCCTTAAGGTAGTAGGCGAGGCCCAGGTGCCAGAATATATTGGGTTTCATGTCGGGATCGAAACGCAACGCGCGTTCCAGCGCGAGAATCGCACCGTCGGGTCGCCCCAACCAAACCAAGGAGATGCCTTGCTGGGCAAAACTTCCCGCATCATTGGGGTTGATTGCGATCAGTCGCTCGGACTCGATCAGCGCTAGGTCGTGCTGCCGACGCAAGCCGTATATGCTGGCCAATAATCGGCGACCATGCACGTCGGTATTCTCCAGCGACAATGCATTTTGCGCGAGATCGTGTGCCTGTTCCATCGCTTTCTGTGGTGATCCGGTCCAGCCCCACAACACCGTTTCATAGTAAGTCCAGCCGAGACCAGCATACGCCGAAGCGTAATTCGGATCGCGTTCGATGGCGCGCCGAAATAGCTTCCGGGCCGCAAAATTTTCACTTCGCGACTGTTTCGCGAGAAGCGCTCGGCCCCTGAGCACGTAGTCGTAGGCTTCGAGGTTGTGGGTCGGTATGGCCAAGGCTCGATTTTGCTCGATCTCGGTCAACCGAACCGCGAGTGTGCGGACAATGCGGCCAGTGATCTCGTCCTGAATATCCCAAATATTGTCGGCCGCCTCGTCGTAACGCTCGGCCCACAAGTGTTGTCCGGTCGTGCCATCGATCAACTGCGCGTTTATCCGCACCCGGTCGCCGCGCTTCAGCACACTGCCTTCCAAAACGTAGCGGACCCCTAATTCACGGCTTACGTCTTCGATGTTGACCGTTTTGCCCTTGTAAGCGGAAACCGAATTGCCGGCGATCACCAACAAGTTCTGGAATTTGGACAGATCGATGATGACGTCGTTGGTGATGCCGTCGGAGAAATAGTCTTCCTTCGGATCCTTGTTCAAATTGGCGAATGGCAGCACCGCGATCGAGGGTTTGGCCGTACCCGACAGACTGATATGATCCGGCGCTGTCGACCACGCCCAATACCAAACAGCGAATCCGGATAGCAGCACGACGAACGAACAGGCCGCGGCCAACGCAAAGCCCCGCCGGCCGAGCCTCATCCTTGGCTCGAGGCGCCCGGCGGTACCGGCATCGGGGCCCATCAGGACGCGGTAGACCCGCACTGGTTCCGGGATGTTCTTCAGTTCCTGATCGCCGAGATCGTCGATGCCGACGTCGATCTTGCCGCGAATGTCGCCGTACACCCGGTCGGAGATGCAGATGCCGCCCGGTGCCGCGCGTTCCTGTAGACGGGCGGCGACATTGACGCCATCGCCATAGATGTCGTCGCCGTCGATCACCACGTCGCCCTGATTGATGCCGATGCGGAATATGATCCGCTGATCCGCCGGCGCGTCGGCATTGCTCTCAGCCATGCCGCGCTGAATCTCGACCGCGGCGCGCACCGCTTCGACCACGCTGGCGAACTCGACCAGGGCGCCGTCGCCCATCAGCTTGACGATGCGGCCCTGGTGTTCGGCGATGGTTGGATCGAACAATGCTTCGCGGTGCGCCTTTAGGCGGGCGAGCGTACCCTCCTCGTCGACCGCCATCAGCCGGCTATAGCCGACCACATCGGCGCTCATGATCGCCGACAGCCTACGCTGCATGCCCTGGGTTTCCACGTGCGCCCTCGCGCCTCGCCAACAGGACCCCCATCATACCCGAAAGTCGGCCAAGCCGGGAAAACCAAATCTTTTCCCTGCGAAATCAGAGAAGTTGATCCCATCAATCATTTCGGCCGCTAAGGGTCTGCCATGGAAATTATAGGGAAAAGGCTATTGTTGGTATGCAGTGGCTAGGTCAGAGAATTCGCGTCAGCGGAATATCCACATATCCGTCATCTGATAAACTTGGACCACTAATTGAGCCCCGCCTTACGCAATCCTTCGTCGACCCGCGCGGTATCGGCCGGATTCGTGAATTGCCCAAATCTCATCAGTCTTTTGTAGCGTGGATCGATCCGGCGAACCGCTTCTGCGGCGCGCGCCGCCTCTTCCGGGCGGTCCATTTGCGCGTATACGGCGGCAAGCAACAGGTAATCCCAAAATGCGTTGGCCTTACGCCCAATATTTCGTTCCAGCACCGCCGCCGAATCGGCGTACCGCGTCTCAAGGTAATAAGCGAGGCCCAGGTGCCAGAAAATGTCCGTTTTCATGTCGGGATCGAAATGCAACGCACGTTCCAGTGCCAGAATGGCGCCGTCATGGCGCCCCAACCAAGTCAAGGCCATGCCTTGCTGGGCAAAGCTTCCCGCATCGTTGGGATTGATCGCAATTAGTCGTTCGCTCTCGATTAGCGCCAAGTCGTGCTGTCGGCGCATGCCGTATATGCTGGCCATTAATCGTCGCCCAGAAACATCGGTAGCCTCCAACGATATCGCCTTTTGCGCGAGATCGCGCGCCTGCTGCACCGCCTCCTGAGGCGACCCGGTCCAGCCCCATTGCACAGTTTCATAGTAGGTCCAGCCGAGACCGGCATACGCCGTGGCATAATTCGGATCGAGTTTGATGGCGCGTCGAAACAGTTTCCGGGCCTCGAAATTTTCACTGCGTGACTGCCTCGCAAGAAGCGCCTGACCTCTCAGCGTATATTCGTAGGCTTCGAGGTTATCGGTCGATTTGGCCAAGACCCGCTGCTGCTCAATCTCGGTTATTCGAACCGCCAGCGTGCGGACGATGCGGCCGGTGATCTCGTCCTGAATATCCCAAATATTGTCGGCCGCCTCGTCGTAGCGCTCGGCCCACAGATTCTTTCCGGTCGTGCCATCGATCAATTGCGCGTTTATCCGTACGCGTTCGCCGCGTTTCAGCACACTGCCTTCCAGGACATAACGGACGCCTAATTTGTGGCTTACCTCCTCGACGTTCACGGCTTTTCCCTTATAAGCGGAAACCGAATTGCTCGCGATCACCAGCAAGTTCTGGAACTTGGAAAGATCGATGATGATGTCGTTGGTGATGCCGTCGGAGAAATAGTCTTCTTTCGGATCCTTGTTCAAATTGGCGAATGGCAGCACCGCGATCGAGGGTTTGGCCGTACCCGACAGACTGATATGATCCGGCGCTGTCGACCACGCCCAATACCAAACAGCGAATCCGGATAGCAGCA
>Ga0315336_1003289_pt1 | contig 21931 bp, 20 predicted proteins | sample ASW5metaG_FD_204512 | JGI IMG/M metagenome (GOLD analysis project Ga0315336, IMG submission 204512) | Ammonia-oxidizing marine archaeal communities from Monterey Bay, California, United States - ASW #5 | ecosystem: Environmental > Aquatic > Marine > Intertidal zone | place: USA: California... | reverse complement strand
GACGCAATAGAGCGCGGCTGATGATATGTCGCTGAATTTCAGAGGTGCCCTCCCAGATTCGCTCCAGACGGGAATCCCGCCACAGTCGTTCAATGGGCAGATCTTCCATCAGGCCCATGCCACCATAAATCTGAACGGCGTGGTCGGCCAGTCGGTGCAGCATTTCAGACGCATACAGCTTGCACATGGCCGCATCTGTAGGTGTCATCCGGCCCTGGTCTGCTTTGTGCGCGGCGTGCATCACCAGCAGGTCTGCAGCCCGCAGTTCCGTCGCCATATCAGCCAGTTTGAAAGATGTGCCCTGGAATTTACCAATACTTTGGCCGAACTGTTTACGATTGGCTGCCCAGTCGATCGACAGATCCAGCAGACGTTCCGCCCGCCCGCAACAACCGGCACCCACCCAGACCCGTCCCATCTTGATCCACTTATCTGCCAGGATGAGACCTTCGCCTTCTTCCCCCAGCACTTGACTAGGTCCGACACGGCAGTCATTGAAAGACAGTACAAAGTTCAGATAGGCACGCTGGCTGACACAGCGGGGTCCGCGTACGATATCAAAACCCGGATGTCCGCGGTCAACCAGAAACGCCGTGACCCGTTTGCGCGGACCGCGATCGGTTTCATCGATTCCAGTCACTGCAAAAACAATGGCAAAATCCGGCAGAATGTGACTGCTGACGAAATGTTTTGAGCCATTGATGATCCAATCGTTCCCGACGCTTTCTGCCCGGGTTGCCATGGACAAGATGTCGGATCCGGCACCGGGTTCAGTGATGGCAAAACATTCGGTTTTCTCCCCTCGAATGCAGGGGTCCAGATATCTCTCTATCTGGTTGCCCTCGCAGGCCATCAGCAGTTCCGTGGGACGCCACGCAAAGCCGTTGAGCGCGTGTGAGACCTTGCCGAATTCCCGTTCAATAACCGCCAGGCTGGCATAGTCAAGACCACCACCTCCAACCGATGCGGGCAGGTTGGCAGCATAGAAGCCCATTTCGATTGCCTTACGAGTGATCTGCTGCCCGAGATCAGGGGGTACATCGCCTTGTTTTTCGACTTCATTTTCGTGAGGCAGAAGTTCCTCAGAGACAAAAGCTCGTGCGGAATCAGCCAGCATGCGCTGTTCTTCAGTAAGTTCAAGTTCCATTTGCTTCGCGCCTTGATTGTATGGCGCTGTTGACAACCGCTTCGGAATCAGCGGACAACGGCGCTTGAGAGTTGTGTTCAGTACACCATCTTATTGTGGGATAGCGAGAATTTCCATCGGGGTACAGACGATTTTACGTCGATGTCCTAGAATCACCTGTCCTCTAGGTCAGACCCAGGCGCTATTATCGCGCTAGCTTTAAACTAGAGATACCAGGCTTAGCGATCTCCGAAGGCCGGTCGCAGTGAGGAACAAATGACAGACCGAAGTGAAGAACTGATGGTAGAGCGACGTGGTGCGGTTCTGGAGATCACGTTGAACAGGCCAAAAGTTAACGCAATAGATTTTACCCTGAGCCGGATGCTCAACGATGCAATCGTGACTCTGCGCGATGATCCAGACCTACGCGTCGGTTTACTGACCGCAACGGGTGATCGGATTTTTTCAGCCGGCTGGGACTTAAAAGCAGTAGACAGTGGCGAGCAGCAGTTAGATAACTGGTGGGAGGCTGACGTAGATTTGCCCGGAGGTTTTGCCGGCCTCACGGAAATGTGGGATCTCAACAAACCGGTGATCGTGGCTCTGAACGGACTGACCATAGGCGGCGGGTTTGAACTGGCGATGGCCTGCGACCTAATCATTGCTGCTGATCACGTCGAGTTCGCGTTACCTGAAATGCCGTTGGGCATGGTGCCGGATGCAGGAGCGATACAGCGCCTGCCCCGCCGACTCCCTTACAACATAGCGATGGAGATGTTGCTTCTGGGTCGCCGGATGTCGGCTGAGGAGGCAGCCCGGCGCGGGCTGGTCAACGCAGTAGTCCCGGCCGACACACTAATGATACGTGCACGTGAATGGGCTGATCAGATTGCTGATGCGGCACCACTCGCTGTTCAGACCGTAAAAGAAGTGCTCCGCGCGATCGAAGGTGATACGGTCGAGAATGCCTTTCAGACTATGCGTACCGGAGACCTGCCGGTTTATCGGAAAATGCTCAAGTCAGAGGATGCGAAAGAGGGTGTACGGGCATTCGTAGACAAGCGAAAGCCGGTATTTCGGGGTGAATAGGAATTGATGACACATGACGGCTAAAAACGTTCAGCGCGTAGCGCTGGTTGGGGGCGGGGTTATTGGTAGTGGATGGGCAACACGATGTCTTGCCCACGGGCTGTCGGTAGTTGTGACAGATCCTTCCCCTGCTGCGGCTGAGATGGTTTTGAGGACAGTCGACAGTGCCTGGCCAATACTCGAAGAGGCGGGCCTCGACGACGAGGCCGATCGCAGTAAGTTGGAGTTCGTTCCTGATATCGAGACGGCTGTCGCAGACGCGGATTTCGTTCAGGAAAACGTGCCGGAGCGTGAGGATCTCAAGATTGCTGTGCACGAAGAGATCGGACGGCACGCCAAAGACGACACAGTGGTTGCCTCGAGTTCATCGGGGTTACTGCCCAGCCGTCTCCAGTCTCGCTGCCGAAAACCGGAGCGACTGGTAATCGGCCATCCCTTTGCCCCGGTGTATCTATTGCCGCTGGTTGAAGTCGTGGGCGGTGAGCAGACCAGCCTCGACTGTGTGCGTGCCGCCGGCGCGTTTTATCGCCAGATTGGTATGCGCCCACTTCATGTTAGAAAAGAGGTTGAAGCTTACATTGCGGACAGATTGCAGGAATCGCTCTATCGGGAAGCGCTTCATCTTATTAATGATGGGATTGCGACAGTGCCTGAGATCGACGCTGCTGTCACTGGAGGCCCAGGTTTAAGATGGGCGTTCATGGGAACCTTTATGGCGTGGCATCTCGGTGGGGGGCCCGGCGGTATGCGTCATACTATCGAGCAGTTCGGACCAGCACTTGAATTACCCTGGTCGCATATGAAAGCCCCTGAATTGACCGAGGAACTCAAGAATAGAATTATCGATGGTTGTGAAGTCGAATCGGGCGATCGAGATTTCAGTGAACTTGAGCGACGGCGGGACAAGTGTTTGGCAGAATTCCAGAAAGTTCTGGAAAAATACTGGTATCCCCGGGGAGAGGACGGTTGGCCTGAGATGGAGTAATGAAGTTACTGCAAGAATCAACAATATGAATGAAATCGAACTGAGAACAATAATAGGGAGAACACCATGGAGATGAACAGAGAAGTGGTCGTCACCTGTGCGGTGACTGGAGCCGGTGATACCGTCGGCAAGCATCCGAACGTACCAGTTACGCCGGAACAGGTGGCTAATGCCGCAATAGAAGCTGCTGATGCTGGCGCTGCGATCGTTCACATCCACGTCCGTGACCCAGAAACAGGTATTGGTAGCAGGGACGTTGATCTGTTCACAGATGCGGTGGAACGGGTCCGAAACAGTGGGCGAGATGTGTTGATCAATCTGACAGCGGGTATGGGAGGGGATCTCGTGGTCGACGACGATGATCCAACCATTGCAGGTGAGGGTTCCGATATGGTTAACGCGGAGACGCGAATGGCCCATGTCGAACTACTGCGACCAGATATTGCCTCGCTTGATTGTGGCACTATCAATTTTAGCGATAGCAACCTTATCTATGTGCAGACCCCCAATATGCTCCGCAGTATGGCCGCACGTTACCAAGAAATTGGTGTTAAAACTGAAATGGAGGTATTCGATCTCGGCCATCTAAGGTTTGCCAATCAATTGGTCAGCGAAGGCTTGATCGATTCGCCTGCCATGTATCAGGTATGTCTGGGTATTCCCTGGGGTGCGGGGGCTGATCCAGCAACGATGAGCGCGATGGTTGGACAGCTCCCACCCGATGTGTTCTGGTCTGGATTCGGAATTAGTCGTGCGCAGATGCCAATGGTCGCGCAGGCGATGCTGCTTGGTGGAAACGTGCGGGTTGGTCTGGAAGATAATCTCTATCTAGAAAAAGGTGTATTTGCGAGTAATGGCGAATTGGTCGAGAAAGCTATCCGAATAATCCGTGAGCTGGGCGGTCGACCCTGCAGTGCGGATGAAACCCGGGCCAAGCTGGGGATAAAGTAGGGGTTGGTTAAAAGTTAGGGAGACTTGAGTCTTCCGGAGACAGTTCAGCTCGCCATCTGTTGTTCGGCAGTACCAGTCGCACTTTGGTCAAATGCGGGCATCACTTCATTGATGAATAGTTCCAGTGAGCGTTTTTGTGCAGTCCGACCGAGGCCAAAACTTGCACAATAGGTAAATTGATCGACGCCAATGTCCTGGTACTGTTTGAGCTTGGAAATTACCTGATCGGGCGTGCCGAACATTAGGTTGTTCACCAGTTCATCCCGATTGAATTCTTTGCGACTGCTCAGATCAGAAAGGTCAATTTGCTGGGGGAAACCATCTTTAACACCCCCTAGGTTTTTAAACAGGTTTTCGAACTGTCCCAGCTTTCGGTACACGGACGTGACGGCCTCATCGATCTGTTCTGTATTTTCTACAACAGCGACGAAACGCATCGTCGAGAAGATCGGTCGAGCGGTGCCGGGGTTGTCCCGAAGTGCGGTCTCGAACCGTTCCATGTAGGTTTCCACCTCCGAGAACGGACGGGTGAGAGCCCACGACATGATGTTGCAATTGTTCTTTACTGCAAAATCGAAAGTCACCGGCGCGCGGGCTGCGATCCAAATAGGCGGATGAGGCTGTTGCAGCGGTTTAGGTACCGACGTGGCAGTCGGGAACGACCAGAACTCCCCGTCGTGGGCATAGTCACCGGCCCAGAGTGCTTTTACAGCGGGAAGCATTTCCTGAGTGTACTTGTAGCCTTCAGATTGTTTGAGACCGGGCTGTATGAGATCGAATTCACGCTGGTAGGCACCTGATCCGATACCAAATTCAAGTCGTCCGCCACTGTATAGGTCGAGCAGGGCAGCTTCTCCGGCCACATCGATCGGGTGCCAGTAGGGTGCGACAACCACCGCAGTTCCAAGTCGGATTCGGCTGGTGTGTGCGGCCCACCAGGTCAGGATCTGGAAAGGATTGGGTGCGATGGTCATCTCGAGTGCGTGGTGTTCGGCAGCCCAAGCGCTTTCAAATCCTGCGTTATCTGCCATCTGCACCATCTCCAGCGTGTGCTGGGCCACATCTTTCATATCGGCTTCAGCCGACATGCGTTCCATGTTGATAACGAGTTGAAATTTCATGTTTAACGTTGTTTCGAATTGCTCAAAGTTCGCAAAAGGCGGGCCGTAACTGCTTGAAGTCTAGCACTATCGATCAGTTCTAATGGAACCAGTAATGTGTGTTGTCCTGACTCAGGTCAGCTGTTCTTGCTTTCCTCGGTTCGGCCTGAGAGGGATCACTGCATGACAAAGGGATCGGCGATAGGATCGGGCGAAGTGTTCAGCCAGACAGTTTTGGGCCGAGTATAGTCATAGATCGCCTCAAGGCCGGATTCGCGGCCGTAGCCACTGTCCTTATAACCCCCGAATGGGGCAAGTGGTGAGACCATCCGGTAAGTGTTGACCCAGACAATACCACAGCGAATGCCTTTGGTAATTCGCAGAGCACGCCCGATATCTGCTGTGAAGATGCCTGCAGCGAGTCCGAAACGACAGTCGTTGGCGAGCTGGAGTGCGTGGGCTTCGTCGGTAAACCTAAGTGCACTGACGACCGGTCCGAAGAGCTCACGCTGTACGATACCGATCTGCTGGTCCGGACATGCCACGACCGTGGGTTCGTAGTACCAACCGTCTCCCAAGCCGGCAGGCTGTTTACCCCCATGGACAAGGGTCGCGCCGTTGGCTTTGGCATCAGCGACCGTCGAGTCGATATTGTTGAGCTGTGCCTGAGTTGCCAGAGGGCCCATCTGGCTGTTCTCATCAAGGGGATCCCCAATCCGGATTTTGCTTGCTTTTTCTGCCACCCGTGCAAGAACTTCGTCATGAATAGATTCGTGCAGGAGCAGCCTTGAACCGGCAACACAGCTCTGACCGCTGGCACTAAATATGCTCAGCAGTACACCGTTGGTTGCACTTTCAAGGTCAGCATCGTCGAATATCACCACTGGTGATTTTCCTCCCAACTCCAGTGAAACCTGTGCGAAATTTTCTGCAGAATTTCTCACCACGTGGCGGGCTGTTTCAGGGCCGCCGGTAAAACTTATCCTATCGACCAACGGATGGCTTGTGAGCGCGCGGCCGCACGGTTCACCGAGACCTGAGATCACGTTGAAAACCCCGGGTGGGAAACCGGCCTCTTCGAATACCTTGGCAAATTCCAACATGGGTGCTGAGGCATGTTCGGATGCCTTGAGTACAACTGTGTTGCCGGCGGCCAGGGCTGGGCCGATTTTGACGGCAACCAGAAATAGTTGTGAATTCCAAGGGACTACAGCGGCAACGACTCCCAGGGGCTCACGTATTGTCATGGTCCACATATTGGGTTTGTCTATGGGAAGGGTCTCTCCACTGACTTTGTCGGCCAGGCCGGCATAGTAGTAAAAGTAGTCCGAGATATAACGCGCCTGCCAGCGGGTTTCTTTGAACAGTTTACCCGTGTCCACGGTTTCGCAATGGCCGAGCGATTCAGAGTGTTCGGCAAGGACATCACCGAGACGGCGTAGTAGTTTGCCTCGTTCTGTGGCGGTCATTGTGGCCCAGGGACCTTCAGTAAATGCACGGTGTGCAGCCTTAACTGCGGTGTCGACATCTACCTCATCTGCTTCGGGGACCACCGCCCAGGGTTTTCCGTCGGAAGGGTTGATGCTCTCAAATGTTTTGCCGCTTTGAGCTGCTACCCATTCTCCATTGATGTACATCTGGTAATTCTTTAGCTCAGCCATCTGGGTTTCCTTGGTTTATAGAGGTTTGTAAGCAACGCATTCAATTTCTACGCGGATGTCAACCAGAAAATCGCTGACTAGGCCGGAACGTGCCGGTGGTGACTCTGGAAAATATTCTGCATAAACAGTATCGAAGCCGGGGAAGTCCTCGCGGGATTTAAGCCAGACCATGGATTTAACGACGTCTCCCAGATCGCATCCGGCGAGTGCAAGCGTCTCACTGATGGCGTCCAGGCAGGCCCGGGTCTGTTCTTCAATCGTGCCGCTGGTCATGGGAATTCCGTCCTGCATGGGAATCTGGCCGGTTAGAAATACAAAGTCGCCAGCGCGTACAGCTTGGGACAACGACAATTGCCTGCCATTGATAATCAGCGGTTCACCGATAATCTGTTTTGCAGAAAAGGACATGAGACTCGTCTTGGGTTAGTGGACAATAGGCAATAAAGTATCATAGCTTACATTCCAGTTGCGTTTTGCCGTGAATCTATCTGTGATTCAGGCGGTTTTATAAACTTTGGATCGAACAACAAACTACACAGCTGCCGGGACCTTTTTTGAGGAGGTAGGCGAGGGCGATCAGGTGATCGTGCTTTGTCATGGTGTCGGTCTTGACCACACGATGTGGGATAGGCAGGTCACTGCTTTGGCACCGTATTTTCGGGTCGTGCGTTACGATATGTTTGGACATGGCCGTACAGCGGCGCGTCCGGACGTTACGGCAATAGGAGATTTTGTTGCCCAGTTGAAGGAATTGCTGGATTCTCTCGAAATTTCGAAACTGACCCTTGTTGGGTTATCGATGGGTGGGGTCATTGCGCAGGGGTTTGCGGCTGATGCGCACGAGCGGCTTGAAAAGCTGATACTGATGAACACCGTGTACCGGCGAACGGATGCGGAACTTAAAGGGGTTCGCAGCCGCCTGAAGATCACCGTCGAAAAAGGACTCAAGCCCGTTGCCGATTTGGCACTTGACCGCTGGTTTGATGACGCATTCAGGCGGGCTAACCCGGATGTTGTGACCAGGATAAGAAATCGCTTGATATCCAACGACCTCACGGCTTACTCCACGGCTTACGGGATATTTGTGGAAGCGGACCGGGAGATCGGTGCAGTACTTAAGCAGGTGCGATGCCCCACACTGGTGATGACCGGTGAGCTCGACACGGGTTCGACTCCGGAACTGGCTTACAGAATGGCCGCGGATCTATGCGACGCGCAGGTCGTCATCTTGCCCGGGTTGCGCCATTTGGCACCCCTTGAAGACCCGCCGCAGGTCAACCGGGTGTTGTTAGAGTTTCTCGGTATTGATTGACAACCTAGCTGAACAGTTTTAATTCCATCACAACACCAACAGGAGGCAGATATGGACAAAGCGTTATTTGACAAAGGGCTGGCCACACGTCGCGACGTTCTCGGCAAAGAATACGTTGACAATGCACTGGCGAATGCCAGTGAATTTGCCCAGGAGTTTCAGGAGCTTCTCACGGAATACTGCTGGGGTGCCGTATGGGGCGATGAAACGCTTGATCGAAAGACGCGCAGCATGCTTAACGTGGTGATGCTTGCAGCGCTTAACCGGATGCACGAGTGGGAACTTCATTTTCGTGGGGCCATCGTCAATGGTGTGTCACGTGACGAGCTCAAGGCCATATTGAATCAGATCGCCATTTATTGCGGTGTGCCGGTCTCTGTTGAATGTCATCGAATTGCAAAGCGTGTTTTTGCCGAGCTCGATGGTGACTGACGAGCCACGCTAGCGTGAAGACTGTGGTTACTGAGAATCCGGCCTCGCTTGGGTTTTCAAAAGAAAGGCTGGAGCGTATCAGTGTCTGGATGGATCGTTATGTTAATGCCGGTAAGCTGCCCTGTGCGTTGACGCTGATCTGTCGTCACGGTGAGGTCGTGTTCGCCCGGAGTGTTGGTCAGCGAGACCTGGATTCAGGCGGATCGATCGAGATGGATTCGATCTTTCGGATCTTCTCGATGTCCAAGCCACTGACCTCGGTTGCTGTGATGATGTTGTATGAGGAAGGAAATTTTCAACTCGATGACCCGATATCCCGATTCATTCCGAGCCTCGCCGATCCCAGGGTGGTGGTTTCGAATGTCGACGGACAGTTACAGACTCGCCCGGCAAAAGGTCCAATTACGATCAAACAACTGTTGACGCATACCGCAGGATTTACCTACGGCTGGAACGAAGAATATTCACTGGGTGAAATGTACCAACAGGCGGGTGCCGATTTTTGGCCGAATAGCGGAGTCCTCGCCGACGTTGTGGACCGGGCATCGGAGTTGCCATTACTGTTTGAGCCAGGGAGTCGCTTCGGATACGGTATTTCAACCGATATATTAGGGCGGTTTGTCGAGGTGATTTCAGGACAGTCACTGGCTGCCTTCATGCAGCAGCGCGTGTTTGAACCATTAGGGATGACCGACACCGGGTTTTCAATCACTCCTGCCAAGCTGGATCGTTTGACAACGCTCTATGAAGCAACAGGCGATAGCAATACGCTCGCCCCAGTCGATACTCCGGGATCAACGCTTTTCGCTGCAGAAAACGTTACCACGTTTTCAGGCGGTGGCGGATTATTGTCGACACCGGCAGACTACCAGCGATTTGCCGAGATGCTCCGCTGCCGGGGGGAATTCAATGGTGTGCGTCTTCTGGGGTCGAGGACTGTAGACTTCATGACTCTGAATCACCTGCCCGGCGATCTGGCACAGATGGGTGATATAGACTTCGATGGCTGGAGTCTTGCTGGTGAAGGTGTAGGGTTCGGCTTGGGATTTTCTGTTGTACTTGATTCGGTCCGGGCACGCACACTGTGCTCTGTGGGAGAATTCTCCTGGGGTGGCATAGCCAGTACCGTGTTTTGGGTCGATCCAAAGGAAGACATCACCGCGATATTTCTAACCCAGCTGACACCTTCGAGTACTTATACATTAAGGCGCGAGCTTCGAGTACTGGTCTATCAGGCCCTGGTCGACAGAGGCTTAACGAATTGATGACTACATGCGCTGGATCAGGGGCAAGAGACCGACGATGAACAATCAGCAGAAACAGATCGACCCTGCAGCGTTACCGCTGCAGGGCATCCGAGTCGTGGAACTAGGTACCAGTGTCGCCGCACCGTATGGAACCTGGATTCTGGCGAGTCTCGGTGCAGAAGTCGTCAAGGTGGAGCGTCCCGGCAAAGGAGATGACGCGCGCTACTGGGGGCCACCATTCTGGGAAGAGACCTCAACCATGTTTCATACCTACAATCGGGAAAAGCGCTCGTTAGAAGTGGACCTGAAGGATCCGGAGCAGGTTAAAAAGCTTCGGCGTTTCATTGCCGACGGCGTCGATGTGGTGGTCCAGAATCTCAGAGCGGGTGTTGCCGACAGCGTAGGCCTAGGTGCTGAACAGTTGACAACAGAACTGCCTGGGTTGATCTATTGCAATATTCGAGCGTTTGGAGCCGCCGGGCCGATGCGGGAACAGCCTGGATACGATCCTCTGATGCAGGCTTTTTCTGGCCTGATGAGTGTCAGTGGTGAAGCGGGCCGCAAACCTGTACGCGTGGGTACCTCAATAGTTGATAAGGGCGCTGGAATGTGGTGTGCGATTGGCGTGTTGTCCATGTTGAATGCCCGTCAGCAGACCGGTCGAGGCGGTGTCGTCGATACGTCGTTGCTCGAAACTGCACTGGCGTGGATGGGCTTTCATGTCGCTGATTTTCGTGCAACCGGTAAAGCACCCAAGCCACAAGGGTCCGGTGTGCGTGGAATTGCGCCTTACCAGGCCTATGAGTGTGCTGATGGCTACCTCGTTGTCGGCGCGGCCAATGACCGATTGTTCAGAAAACTGGCTGAAGCGCTGGAGCATCCCGAATGGCCGGAGGACGAGCGGTTTGCAACCAACCCTGACAGGTTTGGCAATCTTGTTCAGCTCAACGAGTTGCTAGAACCGCTGTTTCGCAATGCCGATCGCGAACACTGGCAGACGATGTTTAACGAACTTGGGATTCCCTGTGCGCCGCTGCAGCAGCTTGATGAGGTGCTGGCGCACGAACAGGTCGAGGCGTTGGGCATTATTCAATGTGCCGATGAAGGTTCAATGCCACTCATGGGGCCACCGGTAAGTTTTGATGGTCATCGCCCACCCGCCCGGCACCAGGCACCGGCACTGGGTGAGTACAATGATACTTATTCGGATGAGGTTTCTGACGAGTAAGACAACCGTGCCTGAATTCCACACAATTGAGTTGTCGATCAAAAACAATATTGCGCAGTTGACCCTGAATCGACCGGATTCAGCGAACGCGATGAATACTCAAATGGCCGAGGAAATGCTGCTCGTACTGACTGGCCCCGAGGCGCCAGCTGCCGCTGCAAGGTGCATTGTCCTGACAGGTACCGGTGGTCGAGCGTTCTGTGCCGGTGCGGATCTTAAGGAACGAAAAGGAATGACCGATACGGCCTGGATACAACAGCACGCGGTATTTGAAACACTCGGTTTGGCGCTGATGGATCTTCAAGTACCTTTGATCGGGGCGATTAACGGCGCGGCATTTGGCGGCGGAATGGAGATGACGCTGGCCTGCGACTTCGCGTATGCCGCCAACACGGCCCGGTTTGCGCTGACCGAGACCACGCTAGGGATACTCCCGGGCATGTGCGGTACACAGTATCTGCCAGGTGCTGTCGGGATTCGGCGGGCCAAGGAGATAATTCTGACTGGCCGTCCGTTCAATGCGCAGCAAGGTTTACAGTGGGGTGTCATCAATCAGGTGTGTGAACCCGATCAATTACTCGATCAGGTTTTTGATACAGCTGCTGCGATCGCAGCCAACGGGCCCATTGCGGTGCGGGAAGCCAAGCGAGCCCTGAATCATGCGGGCCGCGGCGGTATCAAAGCAGGTTACCGGATAGAATTAGACGCCTACAGCCGAGTGGTGCCTACTGCTGATCGACGCGAAGGTATTCTCGCTTTTAACGAGAAGCGAAAACCACAATTCAAGGGAGAGTAGGGTTATGGGAGACGCACTGAAGCAGATGACCCTGGGAGAAGATTTTCCGGAGATCCGGGAGGCAGTGGGTCGGATATGTGATGATTTTCCTGGAGAATACTGGCGAGAGATGGATGCCAAGAGCGCTTATCCCGAGGCGTTTGTCAGTATCCTGACCGAGTCGGGCTGGTTGTCTGCCTTGATTCCGGAATCCTATGGTGGCTCGGGTCTGCCGCTGCGGGCCGCAGCGGTCATCCTGGAAACTATTCACGCATCGGGGGGTAGTGCCGCAGCGTGCCATGCGCAGATGTATACCATGGGTACTGTGCTTAGACATGGCAGCGACGAGCAGAAACAGAAGTATCTGCCACAGATCGCAAGCGGCGATTTGCGTTTGCAGGCCTTCGGGGTTACAGAACCGACTTCGGGAACTGACACCACGAGTCTTCGTACCCGGGCGGTACGGGATGGAGATCATTATGTGGTGAACGGTCAGAAGATCTGGACCAGCCGGGCACTGTATTCCGACCTGATGCTGTTGCTGGCCCGGACCACACCCAAAGAAGAAGTGAGCCGGCCGACTGAAGGTCTATCAGTGTTTCTAATTGATTTGCGGGAGTTACGCGGTAACGGCGTTGAAATCCGGCCGATCGAAACCATGATCAACCATAACACCACCGAAGTGTTCTTTAGTGATGCAAAAATTCCGACCGATACGCTGATCGGGGAAGAGGGACGGGGATTTCGCTACATTCTCGATGGTATGAATGCTGAGCGTACGTTGATTGCGGGTGAAAGCCTTGGCGATGCACGGTATTTTCTACGACGGGCGAGTGACTACGCAAACGAGCGCGAAATTTTCGGCGGCCCGATCGGACGTAATCAGGGTATACAGTTCCCCCTGGCCCGCGTTTACGCGGAGACGGAGGCCGCGGAACTTATGGCCCGCAAGGCCGCAGCGCTGTTTGATGACGGCGAACCCTGCGGTGCTGAGGCCAACATGGCTAAATTACTGTGTGGTGATGCGGCCTGGCATGCAGCTGAGGCTTGTATGCAGACTTTTGGCGGTTTTGCTTTTGCGCGAGAGTACGATATTGAACGCAAGTGGCGCGAGGCAAGGCTTTACCTCACGGCACCGGTGTCGACCAACCTGGTTCTGGCTTATATTGGTCAGCATGTCATGGGATTGCCCAAGTCCTATTGAGCGCGGTACAGATCGATCCAAAGCATTCGTAAATAGCGTTAGCGAGATCGTCACTCACTCAAGGCCGACAGGTTAAGACGAAGGCTGGGCGTTATGTCGGTTTTTCCCAGCCTTTACCAGCGCCGCATCGGAGGCAGCGTTGGTTCAGGAATATCTGTTCCCAGTCTGCGTCGGCGGCCACATAGTCCAGAATCACCCGTAACGCTTTGGACGTCGATCGAAAACCATAAGTTTCCTGAGCATATTCAAGCATTTCAATCGAATCCGGGTGTAATTCCACCTCAAGCGTTGCCTTTTTCCCCATTGCCATTTGATATCCCCCTGCGTGTAAAATTTTGAGAACCTGCAGATTCCCCGATGAGTTGCATTTTGTCGTCTAGGGGCCTCACGGTGCAAGGCGTAGTGCCGAGCGGGATTATGCGATACAGATCGCTCGCGGGGCAGTTGTTGTCTAGGCCTACAGATCTGCAGGTCGGTTGACGTTAAAGAAAATACCCTCGTCGTTCACATCGATTTGCAAGATAGTCGATTCAAGTTGTTCCAGCAGTCCACGTGCGCCAGTGTCACCACTGAGCTGCAGTAATTCAGAAAACATCGACCTTGGGAATAGTACTGGATGACCACGGCGCTCTCTATAATAGGGCGCACAGGCAACATCGGTGGCATAATTTTTGATCAACAGATCCAGATGAGCCGAAACCACCAGGGGCATGTCACCCAGACACAGAACGACGCCATCAAGATCTGTGGGCAGCGCTCTGATCCCCGACTTGATCGAACTGCTCATACCTTCTGCGTAATTTGGGTTGTGAACGAAATTTACTGTGTAATCATTCAGTGCTGCCGCCAGTTCATCCGACTGATAGCCGGTGACAACGTGCACCTTGCAGGCGCGCGAGCCCAGCGCGGCCTCTACGGCATGGGCGATCAGCGGTTTTCCGGCCAGGGGCAGCAACAGCTTGTTGCGTTCCCCGGCGCGGGTCGAAAGACCCGCCGCCAGCACGATGGCATCAATCTGCGGGCTCACCTGAAAATCTCTTGTTTCGGGTGCCGATCAGTTGTGCCATGACAGAAACTGCAATTTCTCCGGCGCTGCTACCGCCGATATCCAGTCCAATCGGCGCATGGATACGCTTAACCTGATCGGCCGTGACACCGCCTTGCAGCAGGCGCTCTACCCGCCGGTTGTGGTTGCGACGGCTGCCGAGTGCACCAATGTAGAAGGCGGGTGATAATAGGGCAGTCTCTAGTGCGGGATCATCGATCTTGTGGTCATGGGACAGTACTACCACCGCAGTTCGCTTCTCCGGCTTGAGTTCGGCGAGTGCTACGTCTGGCCAGTCGTTGACCAGAGGCAAGTCAGGAAATCGCTCCGGTGTCAGATAGGCCGCTCTGGGGTCGATGATCGTAACCTGGAATCCGGCCAGTGAAGCCATGGTCGACAGCGGCTGGGCAATGTGCACTGCACCGACAATCAGCAGTCGCCAGGGGTCGGCAAAAGGCCGAACAAAGACATCTAATTCCTCGTTGACTTGTGCGTCCACAGGCGCCGAATCGATGAGAATCTTCCTGATCTGTGAAAATCCAGTGTCTTGGACCAGTTCGCCCGACCAGTGTCCACTGTGGCCAATTGCCATCTTCCCAGTCGAAAGCTGGATGCACAGTGTTGTGGGTGACTTCTGAATCAGATTTTGGGCAAAGGTCTGATCATTCAGTCTAATCAATAGGAGTTCAATGGTACCGCCACACGGCAGTCCGAGGCTCCAGGCGGTGTCATCGGTTACCCCGTAGGTAAGGCGTTTAGGATCACCCGTAACAATTACTTCTTTGGATTCTTCGATCACCGAGTTCTCGACACAGCCTCCCGAGACTGATCCTTCAAATTCTCCGTTGTCCGAAATTGCGAGCATGCTTCCGACGGGACGGGGTGCTGATCCCCAGGTCCTGAGGGTAAACGCTAGTGCCAGCGTACGGCTGTCGCTGGACCATGCAGCCATGGCCTTAAGTAACCGTTTATCGTCATTAAGCATATTGTTCAATCAATCGTGCTTTAGGTCGATCACTATTCACCATTCATCGGGTTGGATAACAATAGTTCTGCTTGCTTCAGGCCAGAACCGAAAAGCTGCTGGTTGAATTGACTGCGCGATTACGCGAGAAAAAAACCAGGCTTATCGTGCGACCAATACGTGACAAGTGAAACTGTACCGGGTCACGTTCATGATCCTGGCCTTCTTCACAGGCGATAACAAGCTCGGCCATCAGTTCACCGACTGCCGGTGCTGTTTTGAACTGGTTGCCGCTGGTGCCGACGGCCAGGTAGAAACCTGGCAAGTCCGAGCGATCGTAGATCGGAATCCAATCGTCACTAACATCCCATAGGTCGACGATCCCACTGGGACTGTTGGGAATTCCGAGCGTGGGCATTCTCTGGGCCAGCCGGTAAATGGGTTCAAGCACCTTGTTGCTAAGATTGCGATCAAAATCATCCGGGTCTGCTGATATCTCCCCTTCCGCTTCGGTACCTTCGCTGCCCGCCAGGATCGTATTACCGAGGTCCGGTCGGGTATAGCTGCCAATGTCGTTGTCAAAGGTGATGAAGTCCGGTTCATCTGGATCAGAACGTTTGGGCCGTGGCAGGCGGACGTATTCATGACGTATAACGCGAGTTGTGATTCGACTCTTGTTGGCAACACCGGCGAGTTCGCTGATTCTGGCTGAGTGTGGTCCGGCGGCATTGATTATCACTGGGCAATCAATTGACTCAGTACCATTTACCACAAGGCCACTTACACGACCTTGATTAGTTTGGATGGCAGTGACGTCGGCATTAAATCGAAATGTACCTCCCGCAGCCTCCGCTGCGACCTGTAAATTGTGGGTAGCGAGTCTTGGGTCGTTGCAGTAGCCTCCACGTGGAAACAGCACGGCGCCTTCGATGCTGGGACCGGTGTGCTGCCCGAACTGATCGTGCACTGACAATACAGGTGGGCCGAATTTCTTTGTTTCCCAGCCGGGTAGTTTGTCAGTGATCCCTTCAACTGACCACTCTTCATAGGGGATGCCCAGTTCATCGGAAACAGAAATTTGTTTTTCCAAATGCCCGTTTTCTTCGGTTTTGAGCGAGAGTACGCCAGTTTGTCTGAACTCTGCCATGCCGACCGGGTCTTCAGCACCGATGTGATCGAGCCAGTTTTCCCAGCAATGAGTGCCTTCCCAAGCCAGGGCAGAGCCTTCCAGAGTGGAATAGTGGGTACGGACAATGGCAACAGAGCTGCTGGTGGAACCTTGACCGGATGTGGAATGGCGGTCTATGTTCAATGTCCGCCAACCCCGTCTCGCCAGTCCACAGCCTATGGCCGAGCCGATGATACCGGCGCCGATAATGACCGCGTCGTAGATCTTAGTCATCCTTCAACTTCCTTCTTTACGCATTAAGAGTCATAGCCCTGCTGATTCTAGGGTCTGCATTTCGTCACGGCTAGTTAATCGAGCCCGATGAGAACGGGCAAAGTTTGAATAACGCGGGTTGTGCAGGGCTTGAAATTTCTTAGTGCGCCACTAGATATAAGGCAGAAGCGCGTCGTGGCAATTGAGCTCTGGCGCCGAAACTATGGAGATTATTATGAACAACTTAGTCAGAACCGCAGACGTTAGGCGGCCCTGGGGTCTCTTTTCCGATGTCGACGGAATCCTGAGAGGATTCTACGATTCACCGGTATCGACCTGGAACACGAGCGCCGATTCTGGTCGATTGGCAATGGACGTAATCGAAGATGACACGACCTACGTCGTCACTGCCGATATGCCCGGCATTAGTCGGGCTGAGGTGTCAGTTACGATCGACAAGAACGTGCTGACGATCAGTGCAGAGTCTAAAGATGAGATCAGCCAAAACAAAAGAAAAGTGCTTCGTCATGAGCGATATTCAGGAAAGTACGCCCGTTCCCTTCGGCTTGGAGAAGACATTGACGAAGACAAGGTGTCAGCAGAGTACCGGGACGGTGTGCTGAGATTGGTGATTCCTAAGAAGGCTACTGTGGCGCCACGTCAGGTAGAAGTTAAGATTAACTGATCTGAACAGCCAGGCAAGCAGCATGAAGGGCCGGTCATCCGGCCCTTCTTCGTATTGGGCTTTTCTCTACGGCGTAACTGGAAAACGACCCTGTATAATTCGACCTTAACGGAGACCATCTCCATAATCATTTCGATATGAGTAAGAAGACAAACAATCCAACTGACATCGCCAATGTATTGGCCGAGGCACTGCCTTATATTCAGCATTTTCATGGCAGAACTATCGTGATCAAGTATGGTGGCAACGCCATGGTCGACGAGGAACTGAAACGCGGTTTTGCCCGAGATGTGGTTCTGATGAAACTGGTCGGGATGAATCCAGTGGTGGTTCACGGAGGAGGTCCGCAGATCGGAAATTTGCTCGAACGAATTGGTAAAAAGAGCGAGTTCGTGGACGGACTCCGTGTTACTGACAGTGAAACCATTGACGTGGTGGAAATGGTATTGGGCGGGCTTGTCAACAAGAGTATCGTGGCACTGATCAATGCCCAGGGTGGACGAGCCGTCGGTTTGTCAGGCAAGGATGGTGGGATGATCCAGGCTCGGAAGCTGTTACTTCGGCAAGGCCAATCTGATGACGAAGGTGAAGTGATTGATATTGGACAGGTGGGTGAGATCGAACAGATCAATCCAGCGGTCGTCGATACGCTCGATCAGGCGAATTTTATCCCGGTAATTGCACCTATAGGTGCAGGTACTGATGGAAAGGCGTACAACATCAACGCCGACACGGTTGCCGGTTCGTTGGCGGTGACGCTTAAGGCCGAAAAACTGATTCTGCTGACTAATACGCCGGGTGTGCTGAATTCAGACGACCAGTTACTCGAACTGTTGAGCGAGACTGAGGTCCAAGAGCTGATCGAGCAAGGTGTAATCAGTGGCGGCATGTTGCCCAAGGTACAGTGTGCTCTTGACGCTGTTGCTGGCGGTGTGCGTACGGCCACGATCAGTGATGGTCGCGTCCCGCATGCGACTCTGCTTGAGACAGTCACCGATCGCGGCGTGGGTACCCAGATCGGCGAATCAAGAAACGTTCGGTCTACTTCCGCCTGACTGTTGCTGACAGTTGGCAGCGTTAGTGGGTGTCGACCGGCTAAGACGATCGTTAGTGAATGTTCGTGCCCAGTGTTTCAAGCGGCGAAACGGATGATCTGTGACCGATCTTGGAACCTCATTAGTCGTCGCACTTGATCTGATCATCTCTCTGGATCCAGATCTAGTTGAGATTGTCCTGTTGTCGCTGCGTGTCAGCTTGGTCGCAGTGGTCGCGGCTAGCGTGATTGGCTTGCCCCTGGGCGCCGCAATTGCGATAGGAAGTTTTCCTGGACGGACCGGTGTTGTCGTTGTTCTCAACGCGATGATGGGACTGCCGCCGGTTGTCATCGGGCTCGCGGTCTATCTTGTACTGTCACGAGCCGGGCCGTTGGGGGCATACGGCCTGCTCTACACCCCGACGGCAATGACAATCGCCCAGGCTGTATTGATCACACCGATCATCGCTGCCTTGACGCGCCAGACGATCGAAGATCTGTATCGTGAGTACCGAGAGCAGTTACAGTCTCTGGGCGTCACGCCATTGCGCACGATGTTCACTTTGTTAGTCGATGCGCGTTACAGTTTGTTGACGGCAGTTTTGGCCGGATTTGGCCGAGCCAGTGCCGAAGTGGGAGCGGTCATCATTGTCGGCGGTAACATCAATCATGTGACGCGAGTGATGACAACGACCATTGCGCTGGAAACCAGTAAAGGCAACCTAGCATTGGCTCTGGGCCTTGGCATCGTATTGTTGTGCATTGTCATTGTTATAAACGGAATGACTTCTACAGTGCAGTGGCTTATTGACCGACAGCAGGGGTAAACCCTCAGATGGCAGACCTAAAATATCATCACAGTTTGAACCAGGACCCGGTCAATATATTGCCGCTCGTTGTCGATGAGCTGGGATTCAGTGTTGGGGAGCAATGGTTGATCAAAGACGTCAGCTTTTCGCTGTGTGCCCGTGGTCGAACATTTATTGTAGGTCCCAACGGGGCTGGTAAGAGTATATTGCTGAAGCTCTGCCATGGGTTGCTACCGCCCACAACCGGAACGGTGCGGTGGGCGTCGGGTTCTTCCCGCCAGCAGAGACAGCGCCAGGCTATGGTGTTTCAGAAACCTGTATTGCTCCGCCGAAGTGCACGTGCCAATGTGGAATACGCGCTATCAGTTCGGGGTGTCGCAAAAAAGGATTCCCGGGAACGCACAGACCGCGTACTTGAAGCCACGGGCTTGACAGCTATTGCGCATAGACAGGCGCGGGTACTGTCCGGTGGCGAGCAGCAGCGCCTGGTACTGGCGAGAGCATGGGCTTTACGTCCCCAAGTACTGTTTCTGGATGAACCGGCTGCGCATCTGGATCCTGCCGCAACGGCTGCCATTGAAGATGTTATTCAACAGGTCAGCAATGCCGGTAGCAAAATCATCATGGTTACACATGATCTTGGCCAGGTGCGAAGACTGGCCGATGAAGTGTTGTTCCTACACCAGGGACAGTTGCTAGAACAGGCTGCGAGCGAGGATTTCTTGGCTCACGCAAAGAGCCAAGAAGCGCGCGCGTTCGTTGAAGGGCAGTTACTCTGGTAGATACCCTGTTCGCCTCGTGGACGGATTAGACGGGGTTCGTCAACAGCCTGAGTTATTGACCGTTGCATCGGGCATTGTGGTTCTACACAGGATCGCTTTGTTTAGGTTTTTGACCCAGTTCAATTTTGCATCAGTCAAGACTGCATCTGTGAGATCTGCATTTTCCAGATTGGTACGCTCCAGAAATGCGCGCGTGAGATTGGCCTGTGATAGGTTCGCACCGGTCAGATCTGTGGTTTCCAGATAGGCTTTGGTCAGATCTGCTCCAGTCAGGTTCGCATCCTGTAGATTGGCGTCCTCCATATAGGCATCTATTAGATTCGTCCCTGAAAGGTCGGCGCCAGTCAGATCTGCGCTAAACAGATCTGCCCCAGTGAGAACTGCTTCACTCAGATTTGCCCCAGCCAGTTCTGCCCGAAAGAATCTTGCTTTATCCAAGTTTGCGTAAGTGAGATTTGCCCCTGCCAGTTTTGCCCCAGACAAATCTGCACCTGCGAGGTCACATTTAGGGCATTTCAACGATGACTTTAGCTTTTGTAGATCCGCTTCACTGAATGCAACTGCTTGCCAAGTTATACCCGTCAAGACGAAAAATAGAACCATAGCCTTGAGCACTCGATTCATCTGAACCTCCTGTGTTTTACAGTTGTCCACAATTTGGGGATCCTCCTTTGTTAGGGGTCCCCTGTTAATGACCGATACCAAAAGCAGTCTACAAACAGTCCAGCCATTCGACAACAGCCTGGGCAAAGCCATCATCATCATGGCTGGCAACGATCTCGAACTCCGAAATAAGTTCAGGCGGTGCATTGGCGACCACTCGAGACTGGGCACACCAGCGCAATAGATCGAGATCGTTGTAGTCATTACCGATGGCAAAGACTTCGTTTGAATCTAGGTTAAATTCACTACAGACCCACGCTGCTGCAGAAGACTTGGAGACGTTGCTTGGAAAGATTTCGTACCAGGTCGACTGGTGATCTAGCGGAGAGGTGGTCCGAACGACGGTCAGCTTGGAGAGTTTCTGCTTCAGATGCGGCAAAGCGCTGCCGTTGTCTCCCGGCAAACTCACCGCCACCAGTTGGGTTGAGGTTCTGTCAAATTTGGCAAGTTTTTCGATGGGTCGGTGATGGCCTTGGTACAAAGTTAGGCGGTGGGCAAAATCCGGGTTGTGGGCCGTGTGTTGGTACCAGCGAAATCGGTGGTTGTCAGGTACTGGATCGTGCACCATGAAGTCGAGCTTGAGTGCGTTGAGTACCTCGATGGATTCACTGACTTCAGTTTCAGTGAGTGCTTGTTCAAACAGCAATTCAAAATCGGGGTATGAAAAAATTCCAGCCCCCGTCGAGGTGACCAAGAGGTCGATCGGAAATGATCTGTTGAGAACACGTCGGCAAGAAAAAAGAGATCGGCCAGTAACAACCACACGTAGGATGCCGTGTAGGCCGAGCATTTCCAGTACGTCATGGTTAGCTGGACTTAGTTTCTGGTCCGAGCCGAGCAAAGTGCCATCTAGATCGGTGAAAACCGCACGACCCATAAACAGTCTCCTTTAATGATAGTTTAATGCGATGGGTTTAGAGGGCACTGTAGATGAAGAGTGGCTATAGGTTCGATTTGATTGTTGCGATCAGTGATTCGTCATCAGGTTTTACAGAACTGCCATAGCTGGCCACAACATTGCCCTGTCGGTCGAGCAGGTATTTGTGAAAGTTCCACCTCGGGTATTCTCCGGACTGATTCGCCAGTGCATGATAAAACGGGTCGGCATGGCGCTTTGCGACGCGGGTTTTTTCAAACATCGGGAACTTTACGTTGTAAGTTAGTGAACAAAAATCCTTGACCTTATCTTCGGATCGAGGCTCTTGGAAGAAATCATTAGAGGGAAAACCGAGCACAACCAGACCGGCTTCACGATATTGTTGATACAAATCCTCAAGACCCTGAAATTGGCTTGTAAATCCACAATAACTGGCAGTGTTTACGACCAGCAATACTTTGTCTGCGTACGCCTTGCATAGATGCACGCTTTGCTCGCTGGCCAGATATCGTTTTGTAAAATCCAGATTTTTCGGACATCCTGCAATGACGGTATCGTTTAGCAATAACAGCATGGTGACCG
>Ga0315336_1003288_pt1 | contig 21939 bp, 16 predicted proteins | sample ASW5metaG_FD_204512 | JGI IMG/M metagenome (GOLD analysis project Ga0315336, IMG submission 204512) | Ammonia-oxidizing marine archaeal communities from Monterey Bay, California, United States - ASW #5 | ecosystem: Environmental > Aquatic > Marine > Intertidal zone | place: USA: California... | reverse complement strand
CACCAGTCCCACGTACCCCGCACCAATCACGCTGATTTTCATGCCGCGTCACTAACCTGTGCGCTCTTGCCCTGAGCGATGAAGAGGATGATGGCGGCGACAGAATAGCTGACGGTCGAGGCCACACCCGCGCCGATGGTGCCGTACAGCGGAATCCACCAGAAATTCAGCCCCAGATTCACAACCAGGCTGGCGGTGGCGGCGTACAGACCGACTTCTGGACGACCTCGCCCATTGAAGTCGCTGACGATGAGCTGGAAGACCCCGATGGAGACCATTCCGGGGGCCAGTGCCCACACCACTGGAACACTGGCCGTGAAATCCTCGCCGTACAATCCGGGAATCAACCACGGCGCAATGGCACACAGCCCGGCTGACGCAATCGCAAGCAGCGGCACCGCACGGGTGACGATGCGGCGCATTCGGAGACGGAACTTCTCGGCATCCACTGCGGCGGCGCTGTGGCTGAAAATCACCGCTCCGAGGGCAGTGGGGACCCGAAGCACGAGCTCGATGATGCCCACTCCTTGGGAATACAGACCGACGTCCGTCGTGTCGCGGAAGTACTCGACAAGCAGCATGTCCGCGCGGAAGTTCAGCTTGTACAGCAACAAAGCGATGGAGAACACCGCGCCCTTCGCGACGAGCGTGCGCAGGACCTCTGGGTCCAGCGAGATCCCGAAGCGACCGATGTCCCGCGCCCAGACGAGCGCGTAGGCAAAGCCAGCGGCGGCACCGAAGATCATCGCCCAGACCACCCCATCGGGGCCCGCTCCGAGGCCGACGAGCGCCAGTGCCACGGCGATCACACAGGTGACCTTGAAGATGAGCTGGGTGCGGTTGACCGCCGACATCCAGCGCATTCCCAGTGCCAGACCGTTGACGAGGCGCATGGCCAGGAAAGCCGGCACGTAGCAAATCGCCGCGACCAGGGCTCCCATTCCGAGGGGAAGGTCCTGGATCAGCCAGGCCACGCCCATGATCGCGGCCCCACTGACCGAAACCATTGCCCAAAGCCCGACCATGGCGCTGATGATGCGATCTCGCTCGAAGACTTCCTTGCCGAGGCTCCACGTGACGGCATCCCGAAATCCGCCCAACGAGTCGACTACCAGCACCGGCACCCAGAGGAGGAGCACGAGCAAGCCCTTGCCCTCGGGTCCCAGCCACCGCGCCACAATGGCCGATTGTACAATTGCGAGCGCAACCATCCCGATCTGCGTGAGCACGCGCAGGACGAAATCACGCGACAGAGACTTCCGCGCGCCGCTTCCAGACGTCAACAAGGACACGAGACACGACCCGCCATGGATCGACCCTACCAAATGCACTAAGACAAGCGCGGTCAAAGGCGTCGAGGCCAAATGCGTATCCTCATCTACTCGCACTCCTCGGTGGAGTCGAAGGCCGGCGGCGGCCTGAGCGCCTTTCGCTTTGCCCGCTACCTCGCTCGCAGCGGCAGAGACGTGGTGCAGATGGCCCCGAATATGAGCCTGCGCCACGCCTGGGCAGAGGTCGTGGATGACGTGCGGATTCGGCGTATCCCGTACTACAACAGCAACCGCGTTCAGAAGGCCCTGGCGCTGCCCATGCTCTTTGCGGGTGCGATGCCCCACGTCCGGCGTTGCGATGTGCTCGTCATCTATGGACCCATCCCCTGCTACGGCGTGCTGATCATCGTGGCCAAGACGATGCGGAAGCGGGTGATCTTCCGGTCCACTGTCATGGGGCAGAGCGACGTCGAGAGCCTGATCGAGCACTACGCCTGGACGCCTTCGGTCCGCAAATGGACGTTGGGCCAGATCGACACCTATTTCTCGATGCACCCGGCGTTCACGGCCGCCTGGGTCCGCACATTCGGAGACGACCACAAGGTCGTTCAGACCGCCCAGGGCGTCGACACGAAGGCGTTCGCGCCCGTGTCTGCAGATGAGCGGCTGGCGCTCCGGAAAGAGCTGGGCCTCCCCGTCGACAAGACGATCATTCTGTCCGTTGGATGGATGATCAAGCGCAAGGGTTTCCACGAAATCTTCGAGGCCATGTCGGGGATCGAACGGGACTTCTGCTACGTGGTCGTCGGTGGATACGAGGCGTCCCGGCACCACGATGTCACGCCAGAGCTCCGCGAGGAAATGAGCACGCTGACTGCGCAGGGAAGACGAGATCTGGGCGATACGCTCCGTCAGGAGGGACCTCGCGACGACGTCGAGCGGTACATGGCGGCCTGCGACATCTTCCTGCTGAACTCATCGCAAGAAGGACTTCCGAATGTGCTCCTCGAGGCGATGTCGACAGGCATGTGCTGCGTCGTGCGCGAGCTCGATGGCGTCGACAATTACCTCACGTTCAACGGTGAAAATGCCGAGGTCTTCCGCGACCCCAAAGGCATGATGGAGGCCCTTGAGCGCGTCTCCAACGACCCCGAACGACGACGCCGGATCGGCGACAACGCGGCCGAGTTCATCCGCGAGCACTTCTCGTATGAGGCCGTCGCGAGAAAGCTGTTCGGCTGATGGCGAATCACTGCTTCTCGTCTAAGGTGTGGCATCGGTAGACCTACGTGCTCTTCAACTCCATCGCATTCCTGGTGTTCTTCCCCGTGGTGGTGGCGTTGTACTTCACGCTGCCCTATCGCTGGCGTTGGATATGGCTTCTCGCCGCGAGCTACTTCTTCTACATGTACTGGCGCGTCGAATACGCGCTCCTGATCTTCGGCTCCACGGTCGTGGACTTCTTCGTGGCCCAGAAGATGGCGGCCACCGTAGAAAAATCGAAGCGTATGCCTTGGCTGATGCTGTCGTTCGCCACCAACCTCGGCCTGCTGTTCACGTTCAAATACTACGGGTTCTTCGCGGACTCGGCAGCGATTGCCGCATCGACGGTCGGCATGGATTTCGCGGCGCCGGCTCTGAACCTCCTGCTCCCGGTGGGCATCAGCTTCTACACCTTCCAGACGCTGGGCTACAGCATCGACGTCTACCGAGGTCAGATCGAGCCAGAGCGTCACTTTGGCCGATTCGCCCTCTACGTTTCGTTCTTTCCACAGCTGGTTGCAGGCCCCATCGAGCGCGCCGGCAGGCTCCTGCCCCAGCTCCGGGAGGACCAGGACTTCGACTACGACCGCGCCCTCGATGGGCTGCAGCAGATGACCCGAGGCATGTTCAAGAAGGTCGTGGTCGCGGATCGGCTGGCCGTCTACGTCAACAGCGTCTACGCCGACCCGGGGTCGTTCTCCGGTCTGCAGCTCATCGTCGCGACCTACTTCTTCGCATTCCAGATCTACTGCGACTTCTCTGGCTACTCGGACATCGCCATCGGCGCGGCCAAGGTCCTCGGCATCGACCTCATGGAGAACTTCCGCCGCCCATATCTGGCGACGTCGGTTTCGGACTTCTGGAAGCGCTGGCACATCTCGCTGTCGACCTGGTTCCGCGACTACTTGTACATACCCCTCGGCGGAAATCGGGTTTCAAAGGGCCGGTGGTACGCGAATCTGTTCATCGTCTTCGTGGTCAGCGGCCTCTGGCACGGGGCCAACTGGACGTTCGTCGTGTGGGGCGCACTGCACGGTGGTTACCTCATCGGCGCCATCCTCACCGCGAGCTGGCGAGAGCGGGCGCTACCCCGGGCGGGCAGCCCCTCTCGATGGACCTTCGATGTGGTCGTCACCTTCCACCTGGCACTGGTCGCATGGGTGTTCTTCCGCGCCAACAACGTCACGGACGCCTTTCTGATCTTTTCCCGTTCAACGGTAGATCTCGGCAACCACCTGACCGCGCTCGCCACCCTCGACTACCGCGCCCTCGACCTCGCGCTGGTCCTCGAGGTGGGTGGCACCCGCCTCGACTTCGTCCTGTCATTGCTGGGCATTGGCTACGTCATCTTGAGCGATCTCGGCGACGAGTTTCTGCCGGAGCGGCTCGCCAAGGCACCCGCACTGTCCCGAATGGCGTACTACGATCTCCTCGTGCTGGGCATGCTCCTCATCGGCGTGTTCGGCCAGACCTCCTTCATCTACTTCCAGTTCTGATGGCCATACCCCGCTCCCACATCGTCAATCTCGGGGCACTTGGCGCCGTGGTGTCAGCGCTGTTCGCGGCGAACTACACGGTGGATCCGTTCAACGCAAATCAGGCGGTCGACCTGGATTTCAACAAGGAGGCCGTCACCCAGAGGCTGTCGTCATGGGATTGGAACGTCGCCGAGTATCGGGCAGACCCCAAGCCCGCCGTGATGCTCGGCGACTCGCGCATGGACGCGCTGGATTCTGCGCGGGTCGAAGGCCATCTGGGAATTCCCACTTACAACTTCGCCTATGGGGGCGGCACTCTCGCCGACACCATCAGCACCTTCTGGTACGCCGACGGTCTGACAGACCTGGAGCATGTCGTCATGGGCTTCAACCTGACGAACCTCAATCAGAGCAAGAGCTACGATGCCGCCGGACAGGCGATTGCGCTGATCGACGACCCACTTCGCTACTACTTCAGCCCATTCATCACCGGCGCCAGCGCACGCACGCTCTGGTTCAATGTCGGCAAGGGCAAGGCCTTCAGCGAAAAGCCCCCGATGGAGCCAGAGCAATTCTGGACGTTCAAGATGAATAATGGCCACAGGCTCTACGCCTCCTACACCTATCCGACCGGCCTCCTCGCGCAGCTCACAGACATCGTCGCCCACTGCCGGAAAGAGAAAATCGAACTCACCTTCATCCTCTTCCCGCGGCACATGGATCTGCAGGAGCTGGGAGAGGAGTACGACCTCATGGACGACTGGGAGCGAACGCTCGACGCGTTGGCTCCCATGGCCCCAACCTGGAACTACGACGTGCCCAATCGGGTGACCAGAGACGCGGCCAATTTCAAGGACCCGTTCCACACGACAGAGGAGGTGGGCAACGCCCTGGTCGATGAGGTGTTCGGCGGCGAACATTGGCTGGGCGTCCGTCCCCTCGAGCGCTGAACTCTCAGACTACTGCGTTGTCCCGAAACGCCCGCTGGTAGGCCATTTCGCGTCGCGCTGATGGCCCGGGCCAAGGGATGGCCATCTTGACCGCCAGTCGACGCACAGACATCCCGTCCATCACCCCGAGTCGGGGAATTCGATACACGCCGTGCACACCGTCGTACGGGGTCTCCACGGTCGTGAAGGCGGCCCGCAGGCCAGCAGCACGGACGGCTTCTACGCTGTGGTCGTCGAAGTCCGTGGGCCTTCCACTCGGATACGCGAAATACCGCGGCGGCTCCCCGAGGACCTGAGTCAGATGGTCCACGCTCTGCCGGATCTCCCGATGCTGCGCCTCGGCGGACAGATTCGACAAGATCGGGTGCCGGTGGGTATGGGCGCCGAAGGTAGCCAACGGCGACTGCGCGAGAATGGCGATTTCGGTGGCGTCCAGAAAGTTCTCGGCGGCATCGGGAGGGCTGACGCCGGCCAGTTTCTCCGCCCTCTCCAACCCCTCCTGGAGTGCGTCCCAGGAGAGTGAGTTGACCAGCCCGGTGAGATGCGCCCACGTCTTTACGTGGCCATAGGCGTCCCCCCAACAGCACGCGATCTGCGGTGTTGGAACCCGATCTCTAAGCGCCTGGTATCTGTAGAACCAAGGCACCGGCCCACCGAGCATGACCTCGCTGATGACGAAGGCAGCATAGGGAATCTGCCGTTTCGCCAACACCGGGTGCACGACATCCGCCAGTGACCGCTCGCCGTCGTCGAGGGTCACCACCCACTCGCGACCCGTGAAGGCGTTCTCCTCTCGCCGACGCATGAAGGTGTCCAGATCAATGAATTCCCCGGCTTCGGCCAGCACACCCAGGAATGCGTCCAGCCACTCGGGATCGGTGACATCGTGCAGCCCCAGGACGATGGGCTGACGAGCCCGCGGCAACGAGCGGACGGCATTGAGCCATCGCCCTTTGAATTCACTCGTCGACATAGCCCAGGTCCTCCAGCATCGACTTCAATGTCGCGTCCTCCTCGACGGCCTCAGTCGTCAGGGTCGCCGGCGTCGGCGCAGCCCGCTTCATCTCGGCGATTCTGTCTGGATGAGAGCCCGAGATGTCGTTCTTCTCGTCGGGGTCGGCGGTCAGGTCGTAGAGCTCGTCGTGGTCTGGAAACACCACCGCCTTCCACCGTCCGTCACGAATGGAATATCGACCCTGCAGTTCCTTGAAGAGGAGGTTCTCGGTGATCGTGACCCGCGCCGGACGCGCGGCGGACAGGCTCGTCCCGGGGAGTCCGTCCACGGACAAACCCGCGGCGGAGAGCAGCGTTGGCGCGACGTCAATGTGGTGGACAGGCCCGTTGGGCGCTGGGACCTTTCCAAGACCGGTGACCACCAGTGGCACCGAGACCACCTCCTGGTAGAGGTCGAGGCCATGGCCCTGGATGCCGTGCTCGAAGAACTCCTCGCCGTGGTCGGAGACCAGCACCACGACCCGACCGCGCTCCAATGGCGGACCGATCGCATCGAGGAAGTCCATCATCGCCGTGTCGATGAGGTCAATCTCGTGCTGATATCCCTGCTTGAACACCGTCGTGCCCTCGGGCGTCGGCCAGTAGGGCTCCTTGTCCAGTGCCCGAATCCGCGGCCAGTTCCAGTTGCCCCCATCGAGGTCGAGGCGCGCGCCAAAGGGCAGGCTCGAGGCCATCGCATGGCGATAGGGCAGGTGGCAGTCCAGAAAGTGCATCCACATGAATACGGGCCTGTCACGGCGTTGAGCCATCACTTTCGCTGCCCGGTCAACCACCTCGTCGGCATCGCGCACCAGCCTTCGTTCACCGATGCCCGCCGCCATCATCAGGCGAGTCACAATTGGCCGGGCACTCGAGCCGAGTCCCGGCCCGCGCGGAAGGGCCCAATTCGAAAGGTCGTCGGGGTGGTCGAACAAGGCAAAGCCCCGATCGAACCCAAACCGGGCGCCCACGTAGGGGTTTCGGCCGATCACCGCAGTGGTGTCGTAGCCGTGTGCTGCGAGACGCTCCGCTAGAGTCGCCACATCCGATCGCATCGGGGCCTTCTTGCCATCGACCCGCGTGCCGGCGCCGTGATCCGAAATCGCCAGGCCGGTGTGCAGGCTGGCCATGGATGGCAGGGTGAAGGGCGCGGCGGCCTGGGCATCCGGAAAGGCCGCCCCTTCGGCAGCCAACCGGCGATACGTGGCCATCTTCATGCCCTGGTCGGCGCGGAGCGTGTCTACGACGAGCAGGATGATGTCGGGCCCGTCGGGCACGTCGCCCGTGGCGGTCCAGGTCGCAGAGGGCGCGCGCACCGGAACCAGCGAGATTGCAAGCGTCACCGCCACTGGAATGACCACCGTGATCGGCCGCAATGACGAGGCGGCCAAGAACAGCCACATCACAGCCGCCGAGCCCCATATGGAAGGCGCGGGCACCGCCTCGATCCCCCACGCCATCGCAGACGCCACAGCCACCATCAGCACTCCGATGGGAGCCGGGAGGATGCCGTCGTCGTCGAGCTGCCAGGCACCACCGGCGGCCACGAGCGTGCCCACGACGCCCGCGACACCCACACCCACAACGCCGATCCCCAGCTGAAATCCCGTGATCCCCAGGACGAGCAACCCCACGGGAACGCCGGAGACCAACGCGGCCCCGCCCTTGCGCCACTTCTCGGCCAGCGGCGCGTGCGCAAGCCCGGTCAATACGGCCCCAAAACCGATGAACATCAGCGCCGAAAGCACGATATCGGCCACCATTTGACGATCGGAGCTGATTCGCGCCAGAGCGAGCTCGGATGCCCAGAGCAGCGACATCAACACCCAGATGCGAACCGTGACTGAGACCTTCGGCACGTGACTACTTCCGCATCTTCTTGAATCGCGCGTTGTGGGAATGTTCAGCGGAAAAGGTCACTCGAACAGGCACCTTGAAGCGCTGCATCTGGGACCTGCAGTGTTTCTTGAGTCGCCGCGTGAAGGTCTTGGGGTCCTCCGGCTCCTTGAGCGTAACGCGTGCGGCAACCATTTTACCAGTAAGCACGTTGTTTTCGCCGTACACAACGACGTCCAGGACATTGTCCATGCGCTGGATCACCCCCTCGACCTCTGCCGGATAGACCTTCTCGCCGCCGACGTTGATCAGGTCGCTGTCCCGGCCGAGGATCCGCATCCACTCCCCGTCGATCTCCACCACATCGCCGGTCATGAACCACCCGTCTTCGGTGAACGGGCTCGGCGCGTTGAGGTAGCCGAGCATCGCAGACTCGGCCTTGATCTCGAGTTTGTCGTCGACCACACGAAGGTCAAAGCCCTCACCGCCGAGCTTTACCCAGAGCGAGTCGTTCGACTTGGAGCGAGAGCGCAGGATTCCGAGCTCGGAGAGGCCATAGGTCTGCTGCAGGCGGACGTTCGGCAAGCGTTGTGCGGCCGCCTTCAAGGTGGCCTCTGGCATCGGCTCGGTGCCGTAGGTCATGAGCCGAAGTGTCGGTATGTCGTGGCGATCGAGCGCCTCGGAGACCAGCAGCAGGTTGATGAAGGTCGGCGAAGTCGGCAACAACTCGACCTCCCACTTCGACACGATCCCCAACACGGTGTCGGGCAGTCGGTTCGGCACGGTGACCATGCACCCGCCGTTCGACAGGGTGTAGAGCATGGTGTTCACGCCGCCGATGTGGTCGTACAGCAGAAAGGTGATGGCCCGCATCTTGTGGCGGCGGACCTCGAACTTCTTGAGCAGCGGCACCAGGTCGTGGACCGCGGCCTTCGCCTTGCCAGTCGACCCGGACGAAAACAGGACCAGACCCGGCGACCCCCTCTCTCGTACGGTCTGATAGATCGCGTGATCCGGCGTGCCCGGAAGCGTCCGGATCGCGATCTCGTCGTTTTCGTCGATGGACACCGAGATGTCGCACTGCGCCACGTCGAGAAACTCGTCTCGGTGGTGGCGCACGGCTTCAGTGAGCGGCACGATCACGCACGAATGGCGCATCAACGCCAGGAACATCGCCACGGCATTGGGCTGGAAGTCGGCCTCGAGCGCGACGACACTGCCCGCTCCCACGTCGGCGGCCACCAGCGCAGCCTGCGCCGAATCGACAGCGGCGCCGAGCCATCTGTACGACCATCCCCGGTCGCCCCAGACCAGGGCGTCGGCGTCGCCGAACTCGGCAAAGCCATCAAAGAGCGACTGGCCGTGCATCACACGCCTCCCAGATAGAGCACTTGCCCGGTGACGAAGTCGCTCTCTGCCCGCAGATAGAAGTCCACGACATTGCCCACGTCTGCAAGGGTGCCCATGCGGCGGATGGCTTGCCTCTCGAGGAGCGCATCGATCTTGTCGGCGGGCACGGAGCGGATCAGGTCGGTGTCGACGGGCGTCGGACCCACTGCGTTCACGGTGATTCCAAACGGCGCGAACTCGCGCGCGAGCACATGGGTGAGCGTGACCACGCCGCCTTTGGATGCGGCATAGATGGCCTCGCCCTCGAGTTTGAGGGGCGTCGCCACGGTCGCGAAGTTCACGATCCGCCCGCGTCGCCGCTTCTTCATCAGCTTGGCGGCCTCGCGGGCGAAGAGAAAGGTCGCGATCAAGTTCACATCAACCACCCGTCGGGCCTGGGCCAGCGGTGTGAGCATCGCGTGGTTCATGGCCGCTATTCCGGCATTGTTGATGAGCACGTCCAGGCCCCCGTGGCCCCGACGAATCGTCGAGAACAACTTTCGAACCGCCATTTCATCCGTCACGTCCACCAGGTGGTGGTGGTATCGGTCGGATTCGGGGGGATCTTCAGGCGGCTTGCGACTGCAGCCGACGACGATGTAGCCGTCGTCGAGGAGCCGGCCGACGAGGTAGCGACCGATACCGCGGCTGGCACCGGTGATCAGCGCGACGTCAGCCACCGGCTTCGTCCACGAGCACGGCGATGTAGTCGACCAGGGTCTCTATGGACCGAAACGGGGACCGCTTCTGGGACATGGCCCGCTCGTCGGCCAGCGTGATCATCACGTCCATCTCGTCCTCGATGGCCTCTTCGACGGCGACAATCAGATTGACCACACCCAGGGAGTCGAGCGCGCCCTCCTTACCGAAGAGCCGTTGGTCGAGCCGCTTGTCCAAGGCGACACCCTCGCTCTCGGTGAACTCGTCCACGGCGGCGTACACCGCCGAGATGATTTGATTTCGGTCTGCCATCGAGTTCTCCAGCAACAGGGGGACTCATCCGGGAATGAGTCGGCCCACGAACATAGCCCCTTCGTGGCGCCGTGTAGCGACCAATCCCCACACCATCGTAGCACCTGGCGCAACACCACGTGGAAACTGCGTTTGCGCGAATTGGCGCGAGGGATCTGAACGCTCCGACCAGACGACGTCGTAGCGGGCGCGGTCCCCAGAGGCGTAGATCTCGGTGTGGTTACCACTCACGCCCGGCCCCGGCTCGACAGTTGTGCTGAACGCGAAGTGCCCCGCCTCGTTGGTGGCGCCGTAGTAGACCGGACAAGGAGTCGTCTCCAGCCACTCCACATCGCCGCCCTCCCGAGCGCGACGCGCGATGCCCGATTGGCCTCTCGGCGTCTCGACACCCCAGTAGACGTGGGTCTCGGTAAAGAGCAGATCGGCGGCTCGGGCGGACTGACTACCGGAGAGAAACTCCGTTATCGTGCGCAGCCCGTCGTCGGAAAAGACGATCTGGCACTCGGCATCTCCGTCCCCGGTACTCAACCAGATGCGTCCCGCGACAAAGGGATCGGGAACGACAGCGTGAATGTGGCGGATGGTGCCCTTTGCAAAGGCGTGGAGCGGCTCCCAGGTGCGCGTCGCGGGATGCCAGCGCTGGATGCGGACCGACTGGCGATTGGACTCGCCGTACTCGCCACCGTTGGACCGATAGTCGGCTACCACGACCGCGCCGTCAGTATCGACCCACACTCCGCGGCGCATCGGGCGGTAATCCACAGGACCGGCGACCGGCTCGAAGACCCGCGCCCCGATTGGCAGGTATCGCTGGGTCTTACCGGTAATGGCGAACAGCCCTCCGTCGGGCAATCTCACCAGATTGAAGGCGCCGTGGGACAGCGCCCGATCTGTCAGCCGAACGCCCGCCGTCATCGCCCGCCAGTCCCTGTACAGCCATCCGATCGTGTACCAGGTCTCACCGAGATCGGCGCTCCGCATGACCCGCGGCCCGCTCGACGCGTAGAGCCAGCCGTCCTCCAGGAGATGAGGCACTGTCCGCCGGCACTTTCGGATGACTTCGACCTTCACTCGACGGCTCCTGGAGGCAGGATCCCATGAGCCGTTCGCATCGCGGGGAAGAACCGGGTGGCGCGGGGCGCGGTGGACTTGCGCACCACGGACGCCGCACGAATGAGTCCATAGGTTGTCGTACGGGTGTAGAGCGTGCGCCCGCGAGTCGTCGCGAGTCGAATCAACTCGTCGACGAAGGGCCGCGCCTCGACCATGACGAACGGGATGTAGTTGCGCAGCCAAAACCGCCGGACAACGCCGCGCTTCTCGAGCTTCGGATACAGCCAACGCGGATCCAGCAAGGACGACTGACGCGGGTCGTGCAGCAATGACGGCACTCTCCACTCCCGCTTCTTTCGATCGCGGACGCGCATCCTGCACGGATCCGGGATGCAGATCCGGGACGGGAATCGCTCCCAGAGAATGTCTTCGGCCACATGGGCCTGGGTCAGGTGCAGGCCGTCGAGCTCGAGAAAGACCACCTTGCCACCCGCCTCGTGGAGGCGCCCAAACGGGCTGCCAGGATGGAAGGGGCTCGGATCATCGGCGTGGCCCGTGGCCCATTCCTCGGCGTCCGCACCCCACACCGCGGTGGAGTGGGTCGGGTGCAGGCTGCGGTGCACACCTTTGGCCCGCCGGAAGAGCTCGGTGAGCAGACCCATCTGGGACGGCGTTCGCCGCACATCGAACAGCTTGTCGGCGAGAAAGCGGTTCTCCCAGGTGGATGTCCTGGACGGGTACGTGGGCATCATCAGCGTGCCGCGAGGGCCCACCTGATCCTGCAGCAGGCGGATGACGCCAAAGAGGCCGCCCTCCACCTGCCCGAGCACCGCGGACTGCGAGTGCACCATGACCCGGTCTCCCGGTCGAATGCCCAGCCTTCCCAGCGCATCGGCGATCTCGTCGAGCGTGAGCGGCTCCGACCCGCTGGCGAGGTCCCGCTCATAGCGGATCTTCACCCGATTCCGGTACATCTGGTACAGGGCCCAGGCCCTGTCGTTGACGCCTGCCATGCGGCCGGTCAACTCAGTCGGACGGTTCCGGCAGCGCTGGCCGACGCGGCTGCCAAAGTCGCCTGGGATACGCGGGCGAGAACGTCCAGTGCTATCGGCGACGGGCCACCGCTCTTCACCGCGGCGACGAGCAGGTCCATCTCCTCGCTATGGCCTTTTCCCCTGCCTTTGAGCTTGCGACCACGCGACCCGCTGTGGATGCGCCCGTCGGTGTAGTCGTCGATCCAGGCCGACATCCCGCCGCAGAACACCTCGACGCGCTCCTTGCCCATCGAAGTGTCGCCAAGGCTGGTGTAGATGAGCTGCCCCACGCTTCCATCGTCAAAACGGAGCTGCACGGCGAAGTCCTCGGCGACCTCTCGGGACCCGGCAACGCTGGACGTCACCTCGACAATGCGGGCGTCTTCGGTCAAAGACGACATCAGATCGATGAAGTGGCACCCCTCGCCGATCATCCGGCCGCCACCGATGGTCGGGTTGTTGAGCCAATGGTTGCCGATGTTTCCACCATTTACGCGCACGGTCATCATGCGGGGCCCGCGGCCGCGCAGCGCCTTTCGCACCGAGGTAACCATCGGCGCGAACCGACGGTTGAACCCGACCATCAACGTTCCGTCAGACGCTTCTGCGGCCTCGAGTACACCGTCGAGTTCGTCGACGGTCATCGCCAGCGGCTTCTCGACGAAGACGTGCTTTCCAGCCTTTAATCCACGAATAACCAGGTCGGCGTGGGAGTCGTGTCTCGTCGTGATGCACACCAGGTGCACGCGCGGATCGGTCAGCACCGCCTCGGCATCGGTCCCACTGTCGTCAAAGCCGAACGTCCGTTGAACATCGTGTGCCGACAGTCCGGTAGCCGTCGCGACACGCACCAACCGCGCACCGGTGTTCTTCTTGAGTGGAGGCAGGAGCGTCGAGCGGGCGAAGTTGCCGGCGCCGATGAAGCCGACACCCACCCGACCCGAAATGGGGCCCGACACGGGGGTCGCTTTGTAGACTCGCGGTCCAGGAGCGGGCAGGTCGTCTGGATACCGGAGAACGATGCCGATGGCGTCGATGGCCGACTCGGAAACCAACATGTCGTATGCGTCTGGCGCGTCGTCGATGTCGAAGCGATGGGAGATCAGCGCCTGAATGTCCAGCGCGCCGATCGACACGCCGTGCATGATGGCCTCGAGATTCGCCGTCTCAGTCCAGCGGACGTAGCCGACCGGATACTGCAGCCCGTTTTCCTCGAAGTCAGCGTCATATCGCCCGGGGCCATAGGAGCGCGAGATGCGCAGCTCGAGCTCTTTGGGGTAGGCGATGGCACGTGGGAGCCCATGCGGGACGTTTCCGACCGCCACGACCTTCGCGCGATCTCGGGCCATCGCCGCGGCGGCCACCATGGGCGCGTCCGACGTACTGGTCGCGGTCACGATGATGGCATCGGCGCCCAGACCATTGCTCCATGCCATGGCCGAGGCCACCACCGAGTCGGTTCCGCCGGCCAGCGCGACCTCCGCACCCATCTCGAGAGCGAGGGCTACGCGCTTTTCGTCCAGGTCATAGGCCGCGACTCGCGCGCCTTGGGCCCGAAGAAGCTGTACGGTGAACAGCCCGACAATACCGAGGCCAATGACGGCCACGCGGTCGGACAGGCCCACCTCGGCCTGTCGCACACCCTGGAGCGCGATGGCGCCGAGGGTACCAAAAGCCGCGGACTCGAAGTCCACGTCATCCGGGACCTTGCAGACCAGATTGGTAGGCACACAGACCACCTGGGCGTGGCTCGCGTAGCCGATGCCAGCGCATGCGACGCGGTCGCCGACCGAGAAATGGGTGCCCGCCTCTGCCGAGACCTCGATGACGGTGCCCGCCGCGGAATATCCCATGGCCTGAAGGGAGCCCAGCTTCTGCTGGACCAGGTCCCAGGTGGCCTTGACGCCCTGCTTCTTGGCGAAGTCGACGACTTTGCGGACCAGGTCCGGACGGCTGCGCGCGGTCTGCAAATAGGAGCCTCGGGCGGCGCGAACGGTGTGCCGTTCGGTCCCGGGAGAGATGGCCGAACAAGCCGTTTGAACGAGCACGGTGCCGCGTCTGAGGGTGGGGGCCGCAACGTCGCGAACCTGTATCGTGCCGGCCTTGGGATTCTGGAACAGTTGCTTCATGCACGGCAGGTCTATCACGGGTTAGCGTACGTGCATGTGCGGAGTCATCGGCAGCGTGGGATCTCCCCTGCCATCACAGGCTGACGGCGATCGAGCGCGTGACGCCATGCGTCACCGAGGCCCCGACGGCGAGGGCAGTTTCTACGAAGATCCTGTCTTTCTGGGCCATCGTCGGCTGTCCATTCTCGACCTGAGCGAGCTGGGTGCCCAACCGATGGAGTCCGCCGATGGGCGATACGTCATCGTCTACAACGGCGAGCTCTACAACAGCCCCGAGATACGAGACGAGCTCGCCGCCGAAGGCATCGCGATGCGCAGCCGGTGCGACACCGAGGTCCTTCTCGAGGCCATCGCCCGGTGGGGAATCGACCAGGTCCGGCGATTCAACGGGATCTTTGCCTTCGCACTCTGGGACCGGCGAGAGCGGGAGCTCACCCTCTGTCGAGACCACTTTGGCGTGAAGCCCCTCTACGTGTGCGACCGGGGCGACGGGATCGCGTTCGCGTCCGAGTCCAGTGCGCTTCGCGCCCTCGTGCCGGACCTCGACATGCGGATCGACCCGCGCCGGGCGCTGCAGATGATCACCTTTGGGTGGATCCCCGAGCCCCACACGGTGACCCCCTCGATTCGAAAACTTCCTCCGGGGCACCTGCTGACGTGGAAGGACGGCAGGGTCACGCAGCGACGGTTCTGGGATCTCCTGGATGAGCCCTGTGGCACCCACAAAGGTACCCTCGACGAACTGACCGAGGAGCTCGCCCACCTGCTGGACGCGGCGGTGCGACGACAGCTCATGTCCGATGTCCCGGTCGGCGCATTCCTGTCAGGCGGATTGGACTCCAGCTCGTTGGTTGCGCTCATGGTCGGCAAGGTGCCCAGGGTCGACACCTACACCATCAAGCCCAAGGGCGAGAGCCGCGAGGTGTTCTCCGACGACCTCCGGTATGCGCGAAAGGTCGCGACGCACCTGGGCGTGCAGCTGAACGAGCTGGAGGTCAGCCCGAACATCGTCGACCTGCTGCCCTTTGCGCTCAGCCACCTCGACGATCCAATTGCCGATCCGGCGGCCATCAATACCTGGATGATCTGCAAGATGGCGCGAGATCAAGGGAGTGTCGTCGTGCTGTCTGGACAGGGCGGCGATGAGCTCTTTGGGGGATACACCCGGCATCTCGCGCTCTTGGGGACACAGCTCCCCTTTGGCCTGGGCAAGCCGGCTGGCGCACTCGCTCGTGGCGTGGCCAATCTCGGTACCCGGTCCGATCTCGGCGCATTGACCCGTCCCATCCGTCGAATCCGCAAAGTCGCTGACAGCCTCGGCGACCCACCGGACAGACGATATGCGCGACTCTCTGCTTTCGCGGCCGATCCACAGACGGTGATGCCCTTGTTGAGCGACGCCTGGCAGCGGGAGATCGACGGATTCGATCCGCTCGGATCACACATTGAAGCCTGGCGCCAGGCCGCCCCCCGCGACGCTTTGTCGCGGGCGCTCTACGTGGATGTCCGGACCTTCATGCCGTCGCTGAATCTCCTGTACAGCGACAAGATGTCTGCGGCGACATCCGTCGAACTGCGGGTTCCCTATCTGGATCTGGACTTGTCGAGGTTCGCCTGGTCCGTGCCGAGCAAACACAAGATCCGCCGCGGAACGACCAAACACCTCCTCAAGCGCACGGCGGAACGCTGGCTGCCACGCGATGCGATCTATCGATCAAAACGCGGATTTGGAGCGCCCGTCCGCGACTGGCTGCGAGGCGATTTGTCAGAATTCACCCGCGACATGTTGCTGTCGAAAGAGTCGCGCGAGCGCGGCGCACTGAATCCGCGCATGATCGAAAAGGCGCTCGCGGACCACATCAGCGGCGCCGCGGATCACGGGTACGTGCTCTTCGGAATGCTCGCCCTCGAAGTGTGGTGCCGAAACCTCAGCAGCCGATGACGAGCCCGAACACGACGAGGGTGGTGAAGAGACCCGCTGCGCCCAATAGAATCCGATTCCGGATGATCTTGGGATCGACTTCGGGTGTTTGCGGCCGCGGTGCCTGTCGCCGCCCAGCGCCGGGATTCTTTGGGTCGACGAAACGCATGGTTCCTCGACTGTCGGGCTGCTCCACGTAGCCGCGCTCCGTGAAGAAACTGACGCGGACCTCCTGCCGAAGTCGCCCGACCTGTGCGCGGTTCTCCCGATCCTGGTCCTTTGCGTGAGCGCGAACCACGCGGCGATGCACCGCCTTGGTGTCTTCCTGACTACCTGCGTGCTCGGCCTCGAATTCCTCGAGAAACAGATTCGTCCAGTATTCGCGCTCATGATCTGTGAGTGCCACGGGCCTACTCTGCCCCGAAATGGAGATTCCATCAAAGTGAGAAGTGGCCTATTTGGCGCCGCCCACGCTGAACAGGCTCAGCCATTCGAGCTCTTCATCAGTCGCCAGCCGCTCCTTGGACAGAGCAATCACCTGGTCCGCGGCCTTATCCGCGGCACCGAGATCTCGATAGCCGCGAAATAGCATGTGCCGAATGGCGGGCTCGTCGCCGTCTTCGAGCAGGTTCTCCAACATGGGAATCGCGCGCTGATCGCCCACCGCGAGCCGCGCCCGCGCCAGTCCAAGTCGGGCGTTGCGACTGGCCCGGCATCGGGTGACAGCTTCCTCGAAGGCGACGACGGCCTCCGCGTTCCGGCGAAGATTGAGGAACGCCACTCCGCGAGTGCGTTCACCCAGACAACTCGGAGGAAGCTCTTCGAGCCACGCCAGCGCCTCGGTCGCGCGACCCCATGCGACCATCCGCCAACCCAGCTCGGTTGCGCATACATCGCTGCGTTCGGCTCCCAGGCGATAGAGGAGCTCGCCGCGATCTCGATCTCCACTCTGCTCGAGCCACTGAGCAGCTGGGCAGTATCGATCGGCGCGATCTTCGAGCAGGTAGCCGATCAGGTTCTCGAAATCACCGGCGTATGCAAAGGCCTCAACCAGCCAGGGTCTGGGCTCCTCGGTCGGATGGTTCAACGCGATGAGACGGCGGTATGCATCCAGAGCCTCCGGCCTGTTTCCGAGGGCACGATGCCGTCTGGCGATGTTCAACCACGTGAATGGATAGGTCGGGTAGACCTCGCCGGCGAGAGCCAACAGCCTGACCGTCAGCGCCGCATCGCCTTCGGCGTGAGAAACCCGCGACAGCTGAAGCAGAGCCATGTGGTTCATCGGACGTTGCCGAATAGCCGCGGAGAAGTGCCGTCTGGCTTCCTCGAGATGTTCCGGCGAAGAAGACTCTCTGTAGCTCACAAGGGCTTCGGACCCGGCGGCGAGGGAAGCCCTGTGGTCTCCGAATACCGACGTGCTTGCGGTCGCAGCCAGGGCCAGACACCCAGTGCTGGCGACGCCCAGGAGCACGACAGTCGTCGAGGCCAGGCGCCTGGCCCAAACCGGTGCTGGATCGTGATGCCGCAGAGAGAGCCCCAAAGTGGTGCCCGCGACGATGGCGCCGATCATCAGGAGAGCACCGATGCGCATCGGAAAATCGAACAGCGCAAAGGCGAACAACCCGCACAGGGCGCCGACATATCCAGCCAGCAGCGCCCGGACGGACGGCTCAGCCCGAAGGCAGGCCCTGATGCCGAGTCCAACCACCGACACGGCCACGAGAATCCAGAGGAGGAGAGCGGCAAAACCGTGCTCGACCGCGATCTGAAACGGGTCGCTGTGCGCCTGACTCGCAAGTGGAAACTGCGGCGAGACCTTCACGTACTTGTACGCGTCGAGAAAGCCGTCCCCTCCAACCCCCAGGGCCGGCGCGAATTGCCCCAACCCCGCAGCGTCACGCCACAACTGCGGGCGCTCGTCATAGAGATCTGCCGATGGCGACATCGATGGGTCGACGACCCCACTGAAGAGGGCAAACAAGGCGTCGGGCCCGAGAAACGCGATCCCGAGTGCCACGATGGCCATTCCCACCAGAGCTGCAACGGTGGTCGCCCGTCGCTCGTCGAGCAGGGCGAAGGCCAACATTCCCACGCCAAGAATGGAGACGGCCCCCCGGCTCCTGGAGAGAAGTGTACCGCAAACGAGGACAATGGCAACAACGGCGAAGACGAACCGGTAGCGACGATTCTGGACCACCAAGCCGAGCGCCAATGGTGCGGCGATAGCGCAGAGGGCGCCACCGTGGTTCGGGTTTACAAATGGGCCGAAAAACAGCCGGCCCTCCCCCACTCCACTGACCCACGCTACTGAAGTCGCCCCACCCACCTTCTGTGCCAGATGAAGCGCCACGACTGCCGCAGCCGCGGTAACGAGGATGGCGCCAATCCGCCCAGCCCGGCGGGTTGAGGTAACGACAACGGCAGTAGCTGCGGCCAACAGCAACATGTGAGCGCTGAATGCCGTTGCGAACAGCGCCCCTCGGGGATGCAGCGCCAACGGCGCCACTTCCGACTCGACGAGCATGCCTACACGGGTGACCACATCGGCGTAGCCGGGCTGCAGCAGACTCCGCAGTTCCGGACCCACTGGCATCAGAACGAGGAAACTCGGTATGGACGCCGCGAGCGCGATGAACCACATCGCGATGAGAGCCATAGGCGGCGCTGTACGCTCTCGGGGCCGGGTGAGCAACCACAGCGCGATGGCGGCCGCCCCGCAACCCAAAGCCCCTCGAATCCACGGCTCGACAGCGCCAAAGGACAGAACAGCGCAAGCCGCCAATACCGCCACCGAGGTTGCGGGAGTTCCGTCCGAAGGGTTCGTCAAACGCGCGTTACTACGAGACTCGGCACGCGGGTGGCTGATGCGACTGCCTCCGTATTAGGATACGCTCACACCGTGAACCTAACAGGAGGGGCACCATCTCCGAGTCATCGGCCACGAAGCCGAGCAGCATCGTGAGTGAACTTCCCATCAAGGCGTATTTGAGGGTCATGCGGACCCGGGGATGGATCATCGCGCTGTTCACGTTTGCGCTGATCGTCGTCGTGAGCTTCGGGACCGCCCTGTCCACGAATTACTACGGTGCCGCTGCCACGGTCGAGATGGCTCCGCGCGCGCCGATGGTCATGGAGGGCGTCACTCAGGTCGTTCCTCCCTCCTTTCAGGACCAATACCAGTTCAAGAAGACCCAACAGTGGATCCTCACCAGTCCCGAGGTTCTCGACGAGGCGGTCCGCGTTCTGATCGAAGAGGAGGGTGTAGACGACTTCGAGGGAGAGGAAAAGCCCAGAGGCATTCTCTGGAAGATGCTTGAGATCGACCCCGTTGCAGACACCTTTCTCGTCAAGGTCCGCATCACGCACACCGATCCGGAGAAGGCGGCGCTCTTCGCGAATGTCGTCGCGCAGACGTACATCGACAAGAACCTCGAGCGCTCTCTGCACACCGGTCGACAGGCCCTCGACTACCTGAGCAATCAACAGAACGTCTATCGGAAACGAAACCTGGAGAGTCAGGAAGAGGTCGCAAAATACCGAGAAGACAAGGGTCTCGTGGCACCCAACTTGAAGACGGTCACCGTAGAGACTCTCACCGAGCTCCAGCTCCAACTCGCCGACGTCCACGCCGAGCGGGTGCGTGTCGAAGCGAACAAGGACGGACTCGTCAAGATGAGCCGCAAGGGTGACTATGTCGCGCTCGCCGACCACCTGTCGGACAGCCATCTGATCGCCCAGGAAACCCTGTCCCGCTATCGCGCCACGCAAGAAAAGCGGCGGACGCTACTTGCAAAGCACAAGTCCAAGCACCCCGTCATCGTCGAAGTGGATGCCCAGATCGCCGCATACGAAGACCAGATCAAAGAGATCGTCGAGGACCACATCAACGGTCAACGAGCGCGCGTCACGCTCCTGCGCGGCCAAGAGGAGCGACTCGACCTGGACATCCAGGGAGCAAACTCTGCCATGGCCGAGCAACAGCGCAACGCCATCGGCCTGACCATTCGAACCGATGAGGCTGCGCGAACCAAAGACTTTCATGCCGACCTCGCCACACGCACGACCGAGGTCACCCTTCAGCAGTTCATTCGGGCCAACAACATCCGCCTCGTCGACCACGCTCGCGTCAACAGCAATCCCTCCAGTCCCATCCCGCTCTACAACGTGCTCGCCGCCCTCATCGTTGGGGTGCTCGGGGGCACCTTGATCGCGTTTGTCGTCGAGTTCATGGACACCACCGTCAAGACACGCGAGGCCGTCGAACTGGCCGTGGGGGCGCCGCTCCTTGGCATCGTGCCCATGGTGAACACCGCGCAGCTGGCCAACCTGTCCCTCGAAGTCGACCGCTCGGTCTTTGCCCACGCCATGCCGCGCTCACCCGTGGCCGAGTGCCTGCGGACCATCCGCACCAACCTCATGTTCAGATCAAAGAACCGGGACCTGGGTCGCCTGCTCATCGCCAGCGCCAACCCACGCGAGGGAAAGTCATTCCTGTCGGCCAATCTCGCCGCAATCATCGCCATGGCTGGGGCTCGCGTGCTCATCCTCGACGCCGACCTGAGGCGTCCGGCTATCCACAAGCGGTATGGCATCCCCAACGAACCTGGTCTCGTCGACGTCCTTCTCGGCGAGGCGCCCGTACACGAGGCCATTCGACCCAGCCATGTGCCCGGAGTCGACATTCTCCCTGCTGGCGCGACCCCACCAAATCCCTCTGAGTTGCTTTCTCCGCAGGCAATGACGGAGTTGATGGACAGCTTGCCCGAATATGATGTGATCCTGATCGACTCCCCACCCGTAAACGTTGTAGCAGACGCCCTGGTGCTTGCCTCCCTGGTCGACGGCGTGATTCTCGTCGTTGAATCTGGACGTTCTTCCAACGCTATACTTCAGAACTGCGCGGCTAGACTGCGGACCGTGAACCAATTACTTCTCGGTGCCATCGTCAATAAGCTCAATGTTCAGCGCAATGGGTACGAATACAACTATGACTACTACCAGTACTACGAGTACTACAACGTGCAGCCGAAGAGAGGACCCAGGGCCCTCCCGTCAAGCGCTGATTAAGTCGTTGACAGTCTGCAACTCACCCAAATATTCTGAAATAGCCGGCCGGGGACAGCGCGTGAATCGCCTCCTGACATTGATGACCCTTTCTATTGCTGCGCCCACCGCCTGGGCCGGCGATTACATCGTGGGACCCGACGATGTGTTGCAAGTAGAAGTCTACGGCAACCCTGACCTTTCCCAGAACGCTGTGGTCGGAACGGATGGCACTATCTCAATGCCATTTCTCGGTTCAGTTGAGGTCGACAACCGCAGCGCCAGCGACGTGGCCGAGAACATCCGCGCCGGCTTGGAGGCGGACTTCCTGGTCAACCCCCATGTCACCGTCGTCGTCAAACTCCATCGAAGCCAACCTGTTCAGGTAACCGGGGCAGTAAAACAGCCCGGCGTCCGCTACTTGACTGGCCCCACTACCCTTCGCGAGCTGATCGTCAGCAGCGGTTGGGTTGACGCTGCCAAAACGAGCGGTGAAATCATCGTCCAGCGCGGCAGCGAGACGTTCAAGGTCATGGTCGCCGAACTCGAGTCCGGCATGCGAGATCTGCCGGTTCTGGCGCACGACAACATCTACGCGCCCGACGGC